>Ga0213835_100692_pt1 | contig 28175 bp, 29 predicted proteins | sample SWPATP01_FD_160576 | JGI IMG/M metagenome (GOLD analysis project Ga0213835, IMG submission 160576) | Coastal seawater microbial communities from Marineland, Florida, United States - SWPA TP0 #1 | ecosystem: Environmental > Aquatic > Marine > Coastal | place: USA: Florida | collected 2016-08-05 | reverse complement strand
GGGGCCTCTCGGCTTCGTCGGTCTATTACAAGATCTTCCTGTTCTACATCATCCTCGCGCTCTGCATGCTGACGGCCTACGTCACCATTCGCCTGCGTCGCATGCCAATCGGTCGCGCATGGGAAGCGTTGCGCGAAGATGAAATCGCCTGCCGCTCGCTCGGCATCAACACCGTCACCACCAAGCTCACGGCATTTGCCACGGGCGCGATGTTCGGCGGTTTTGCAGGCTCGTTCTTTGCGACCCGCCAGGGTTTCGTGTCTCCGGAAAGCTTCGTCTTCCTGGAGTCGGCGGTCATCCTGGCCATCGTGGTTCTCGGCGGCATGGGTTCGCTGACCGGGATCGCGATTGCGGCTGTCATCATGGTCGGCGGTACCGAAATCCTGCGCGAGATGTCGTTCCTGAAGATCATCTTCGGCCCCGACTTCACCCCGGAACTCTACCGCATGCTGCTGTTCGGGCTGGCGATGATCATCGTCATGCTGTTCAAGCCGCGTGGCTTCGTGGGCTCGCGTGAGCCGACAGCCTTCCTGAAGGAGCGCAAGGCCATCTCCGGCAGCTTCACCAAGGAAGGCCACGGCTGATGGCGACGGATATGACGACTATGACGAAAGACACGATCCTGAGGGTCGAGCATCTGTCGATGCGGTTTGGTGGCCTGATGGCGATCGACGACTTCTCGTTCGAAGCCAAGCGCGGTGAAATCACCGCGCTGATTGGCCCGAACGGCGCTGGCAAGACGACGGTGTTCAACTGCATCACCGGCTTTTACAAGCCGACGATGGGCATGCTGACCCTGCATCGCAGCAACGGCCGCGAGTTCCTTTTGGAACGCCTTCGCGATTTCGAGATCAACAAGGTCGCGGGTGTTGCCCGTACCTTCCAGAACATCCGGCTGTTTTCCGGCCTGACGGTTCTCGAAAACCTGCTGGTTGCGCAGCACAACGTGCTGATGAAGGCTTCGGGTTACACGATCCTCGGCCTCTTGGGTCTGCCGACCTACAAGAACGCTGCCAAGGCCGCGATCGAAAAGGCCGAATACTGGCTGGACAAGGCGGATCTGACAGACCGCGCCGACGACCCGGCCGGCGATCTTTCCTATGGTGCCCAGCGCCGGCTGGAAATTGCCCGCGCCATGTGCACAGGGCCGGAACTTCTGTGCCTGGACGAGCCCGCCGCCGGCCTCAACCCGAAGGAATCGCTGACGCTCAACGCGCTGTTGCGCGGCATCCGCGACGAAGGCACGTCGCTGCTCCTGATCGAGCACGACATGTCCGTCGTCATGGAGATTTCGGATCACGTCGTGGTTCTGGAATACGGCCAGAAGATTTCCGACGGAACGCCTGATCACGTGAAGAACGACCCGAGGGTGATCGCAGCCTATCTCGGCGTCGAGGATGATGAAGTTGAAGAAATCGAGGAAAAGCTCGACAAGGGCATTATTGAAGAGGGGTCCGTCTGATGGCCGGTGAACCCCTTCTGAAAGTCCAGGGCGTCGAAACCTACTACGGCAACATCCGGGCCCTCGACGGCGTCAATGTCGAAGTCAACAAGGGCGAGATCGTCAGTCTGATCGGCGCCAACGGTGCCGGCAAGTCGACGCTGATGATGACGATCTGCGGCAGCCCGCAGGCCCGCAAGGGTCAGGTCATCTTCGACGGCGAAGACATCACGCAGGTGCCGACGCATCTGATTGCGCGCCGCCGTATTGCCCAGTCGCCGGAAGGCCGCCGCATCTTTCCGCGCATGACCGTGCACGAAAACCTGCAGATGGGCGCCGGTCTCGACAACCTCAAGTATTTCAAAGAGGACGTCGAAAAGATCTTCACCCTGTTTCCGCGCCTCAAGGAACGCCAGGCCCAACGCGGCGGCACGCTGTCGGGCGGCGAGCAGCAGATGCTGTCGATCGGCCGTGCACTGATGGCGCGTCCGAAACTCCTTCTTCTGGACGAGCCGTCGCTCGGCCTCGCACCACTGATCGTCAAGGGCATTTTCGAGGCGATCAAGAAGCTGAACAAGGAAGAGGGGCTCACCGTGTTCCTCGTCGAGCAGAACGCGTTTGCGGCACTCAAACTGTCCGATCGCGCCTATGTGATGGTCAATGGCAAGGTGACGATGTCCGGCTCCGGCAAGGAACTGCTCGCAAATCCCGAAGTCCGCGCCGCCTATCTCGAGGGGGGCCGGCATTGAGCACCATGATCATCATTCCGGCGACCGGGGGACACTGAGATGCAGGGCCTGTTTTTCGAAACCGATACTGGCGTGCGTTATTTCCTGCGCGCACTCGTCATGGTCCTCGGCTTCTGGACGGCGTGGCGCGCCGGCAAGGCGGTCGCAGAAGGCTGGAACGGCTATGGCCATGTCATCGCCTACACGCTGCTGCTGGCCGTCGCGATGCAGTTCATGCATTACGCGCTGTTCCAGGGACCGTTCATCAGCCCGTTCCATTACATCATCGATGTGGTGCTGCTGATGGCGTTTTCCATCTCCGGATTCCGCATTCGCCGCACCCGTCAGATGGTTCAGAACTACTACTGGCTCTATCAGCCTGTCTCCGCTTTCTCATGGAAGAAGAAAGATTGACAGTCGCTCATTTCTGACTTCAGATTGGGTTGGGTCAAATAAGAATACACCAGAGGGTGGAACATTTCTCCGGCGCAATGATGGTGGGTATTGCGTCCGGGTCCCAAAAAACCGCTCACCTAAAAACTGGGAGTAAATCAATGAAGAAGTCTCTTCTTTCCGCCGTCGCGCTGACGGCGATGGTCGCATTCAGCGGCAACGCCTGGGCCGATATCATCATCGGCGTTGGCGGCCCGCTGACCGGCCCGAATGCTGCATTCGGCGCGCAGCTGCAGAAGGGTGCTGAACAGGCTATCGCCGATATCAATGCCGCCGGCGGCATCAACGGCGAAAAGCTGGTCATCGCGCTCGGCGACGACGTTTCAGATCCGAAGCAGGGCATTTCCGTCGCCAACAAGTTCGCGTCCGATGGCGTGAAGTATGTGGTCGGTCACTTCAACTCGGGCGTTTCGATCCCGGCTTCGCAGGAAGTCTATGCCGAAAACGGCATGCTCGAAGTCACCCCTGCAGCAACCAACCCTGTCTTCACCGAGCGCGGTCTGTGGAACACGTTCCGCACCTGCGGCCGTGACGACCAGCAGGGCGGCGTCGCCGGCAAGTATCTTGCCGAGAAGTTCGCCGATGCAAAGATCGCGATCATCGACGACAAGACACCTTACGGCCAGGGTCTCGCTGAAGAAACCATGAAAGCCTACAACGCGGCCGGCAAGAAGCAGGTCATCCGCGAAGGCGTCAACGTCGGCGACAAGGACTTCTCAGCGCTGATTTCCAAGATGAAGGAAGCCGGCGTTTCGATCATCTACTGGGGTGGTCTCCACACGGAAGCCGGCCTGATCATCCGTCAGGCGAAGGATGCTGGCCTCAAGGCAACGCTCGTATCGGGTGACGGTATCGTCTCCAACGAACTGGCCTCGATCGCTGGCGATGCAGTCGAAGGCACGCTGAACACGTTCGGCCCCGATCCGACACTGCGTCCGGAGAACAAGGAATTGGTTGCCAAGTTCAAGGCTGCCGGCTTCAACCCTGAAGCCTACACGCTCTATTCCTACGCAGCCGTTCAGGTCATCGCCGAAGGCATCAAGCTTGCTGGCAGCCCTGACGACGCAGAAGTCGTTGCCAAGGCTCTCAAGGAAAAGGGTCCGTTCAAGACCGTTCTCGGCGACATGGCTTTCGACGCCAAGGGCGACCCGAAGCTCCCAGGCTACGTCATGTACGAGTGGAAGAAGGGTCCGGACGGCAAGTACAGCTACTTCCCGCAGGGCTGAGCCTTCAAGGCTTGAACCATCATTCGACAGGAAGCCCGGCCATTGGCCGGGCTTTTTGCATTGATGCCTGCAGGGTTCAGATATCGAGCTCTAAGTTTCCCGAGCTCAAACCCTGAAAATCCCATCAGAAACTTTCGGGGGTGAAACTGGCAAACCGCGCCGCGGGAAGAGGGCCGGCGGTCATCAGTGTGAAATCGAAATTCGACTTTGCTTCCGATCCAAGAACGTATTGACGGTGCACGCGCAGGAAATCGCGCTTGATCCTGTTGTAGCGCTCGGGCGCCATCATCCGCTTGACCCTGATGAAGGCAAGCGTCGCCTGGGGTGCATCTTCATGTCCTGCCAGCGCCACGACGCGGCTCTTGTAGAAATGAATGCTGTCGGTGAGGCACTGAACCTCCAGCCAGAAGATCTGTGGTGATCGGGCAATGCGGCCGACACAGGCGCGCAATGTTGCGGCAGGCTGCAGCAGCGAGCATTGCAGGATCGCGCCTCCCAGCGTCACGAAGCTCACCTTGCGGTCGCTCTGATCTGCGCCCCGCCTGAGTACATCAGGATTTTCCGCAAGCAGCATGCCGATCACGTGGGTGGCGACCGCCGATCCCATGCTGTGCGAGGTGATGAGATATTCGTCCGCATCCTCAGTCAGTGCCTCGCGGACACCCTCCATGCAGCTCGCCAGCCAGGCGTTGACATCGGGCCTGTCGAGATTGCCCATCGCGTCGGCCATCTCCCAGTCGGCAAACAGGTGCAGCGTGTGAAACCGCGCCATGAAGGGGAGGAGGGCGTAGCGGAACAGCGCAAGACCAAGCGGTATGCTCCACAACAGATGCAACATATTGAGCCCGAGCAGCGCGGGCAGGGCAGCGATCACGGCGGTGAGCCCAAGCGCTACCGCCACCAGCAGGAATGGAAACAGGAAAAACAGGCCGAACCGCCATGCATGCCTGAGATAGCCGGCCATGCCGCCCTGGGTGACGATGCGGAGCGCGCTTCGATAGCCGTCGAGGATGCGGCTCGGCAGCGGCTTGCCGTTCAGGCTGTCGACCAGAGCGCAGTGGTCGAAGATGTAGAACCGGCTTTGCGTGACGCCGTCGCCCGCACCCCGCGCGCGACAGGTGATGTCGAAATACGCCGTCTTTGCGGTCCGCTGCAGCTCACCTGTCTGGAGATCCAGGTTCCATGTCTTGGCGCTCTGTGCCGCCGCGCGCGCATAACGGGCATGGTGCATGCCGGCGTCGAGCGGCTCGAAGCCCGGGAAATGCAAGACGACGCGTTTCCTCACCCGGTCCGCCGTCGGGGAGTTATCTGCGTCGTGGGGCGTCTGTGCCGTCGAAGGCGATTGTGTAGTCATGACTGCGGAGTTCCGGATGCGGCTTGTCTAGGCCGTTGAGGGTGCGCGCGGATCTATCCCTTGGCATCGCTGACTGCAAGTGTCTGGCCCCGGTCGGCCCGTTTGCGTCTAGTCGGGCCGGTCGCCTGCGTGCAGGACGTTCGCCGCCATGACCGCTGCCGAGGCGCGATTTTCGACGCCGAGCTTGATGTAGATCTGTTCGAGATGCTTGTTCACGGTGCGGGCGGACAGGCCCAGGATATCGCCGATATCTTTGTTCGCCTTGCCCTTGGCGATCCATAAGAGCACTTCCGACTCCCGCTGCGTCAGCGGGAAATGCTGGCGCAGGATTTCGTCGTCCGGCCGCTTGATGACGGCGGCCGACAGCCGGAACAGGAATTCGTCGGCGCCGATCGCACCGAGAAACGCAAACTGCAGGCTGGTCTGCAGGTTTTCCGACAGGGAGAAGGCTGCGTTGCGGGCAAAGCCTGCCGTATCGCGCTCCGCCATCCAGGCGCCGATGCGGCCTGCGACAATCGCAATGCCGTCGTCGCTTTCCGTCGCGGCATTCATCAGCCGCGTTGCCTGCGGTGTCGACCAGCGGATCGAGCCGTCGTTTCTGACCGCAAGCAGATGCCGGCCGGCGGCATCGAGCGCGACCCGCGCGCTCTGCGCGGAGCGGGCATTGGAAAGATGCACCCGTATTCTCGCCCGCAGCTCGTCGATATTGATCGGCTTGCTCAGATAGTCGACGCCGCCGCTGTCCAGCGCGTTGACGACGTGTTCGGTCTCGGTCAGGCCCGTCATGAAAATCACCGGCACCTGCGCTGCCGCATGCGCCTTCAGTCTGCGGCAGGTCTCGAACCCGTCCATGCCGGGCATCACGGCGTCGAGCAGGATCAGATCGGGCGTAATGCGTTCGACGATCGAAAGCGCTGCCTGTCCCGACGTGGCGATCAGCACCGAAAAGCCGGATTGCTCCAGCGCTTCAGTCAGAAAACCGAGCGTGTCGGGACTGTCGTCCACCAGGAGGACGATATCGCGCGGTGTCGTCGCGTCAGCCATCGTTGTTTTCCCGTTCTTCCAGTTCCTGTGTCTCCATGCGTTCCAGGTATTTCATGTAACCGGCCATGTCGAAGGCCTTTACATAGGTTCCGAGCTCTTCCGCGAACGGGCGGTGCGATTGGTCCGTGGCGAGATCCGCGAGCTTGGCTTCGATGCCGCGCACGTAACCGATTTCACCGAGCCGCAGCAGATCCTGAAGATGGCCCGTCCCGGGGCTGATGACCGGCTGCTTGACGAGGGCCGAAAGCGCCAGTGCCGGTGCTTCGTCCTCGTAAACCCATTTGAGGGAGAGATGCGAGGCAAGCTTGTCGGCAAGGCGGCGCAGGTTGACGGGCTTGGACAGCGTATCGTCATGCCCTTCGCCACCCGCATCCGCGGTCGTGCCATCGCCGATATTGGCCGAGAGCATGATCATGGGCGCCGTCTGGCCTTCCTCTCGCAACCTCGAAACAAGCTGCCAGCCGCTCATGCCGGGCATGGAGATATCGACCAGAAACAGATCCGGCCGAACACCCTCGATCAGCGTCAGGCATTCCGGCCCGTCGACGGCCGTCAGGATGACGAAATCCATTGGCGCCAGCACCTCGCGCATCAGGTCGCGGTGATCCTGGTTGTCGTCCACTACGACGATGGTGCGGCGCGGCCCGGTATAGGAGACGATCTTTCGCTCCGCCTCCGGTGTCGTGTTCGGCCGCTCGATGGCCGAGAGCATGAGCCGCACCTTAAAGGTCGAGCCTTCACCCTTCGTGCTGGCAACGGAGATTTCACCGCCCATCGTGTTGGTCAGAAGCTGAGTGATGGTGAGCCCGAGCCCAAGCCCGGGCATCGGCCGGATGCTTTCCGCCTCGCCGCGCTGGAACGGCTCATAGATGCGGCCGAGATCCTTTTCCGCGATGCCGCGGCCCGTATCGGTCACAGTGAAGGTCGCGACCTGGCTGCGATAGGCGATCTCGAAACGAACAGTGCCTTCGTCTGTGAATTTGACCGCGTTGGAGAGGATGTTGACAAGGATCTGGCGAAGACGCTTCTCGTCGGTCCGGACATATTGCGGAAGCGTGCTGGCGCGCACGTGTTCGAAGGCAAGGCCCTTGGCCTGCGCTTGGAGGCTGAACATCTCGACGATCTGGTCGAGGAAATCCTGGATGTTGATCTCGTTGGAATAGACCTGCAGCCGCCCGGCTTCGATCTTGGAAATGTCCAGCAGCCCGTCGATCAGGCCGGAAAGATGGTCCGCGGACCGCTTGATGACCTTTATTGCCGATTGCCGCGGGGCAGGGATGGTGTCGTCGCGTTCCAGGATCTGCGCATAGCCCAGCACGGCGTTGAGCGGCGTGCGCAGCTCGTGGCTGAGGCCAACGACATAACGGCTCTTGGCGCGGTTGGCGGCTTCGGCGGTTTCCTTGGCATCCTGCAGCGCCGCGTCGGTTTTCTTGTGCGCCGAGATTTCCTTGAGCAGAAGCGTGTTCTGCCGCGAGGATTCCTCTTCGGCCACCATCCGGCTGTCATGCGCCAGCACGTAGAACCAGGAGAAGATGCCGGTTATGATGGCAAACACAAAGAAGACGATCAGGATCGTGCCGTAGATCACTTCGGCATTGGCAGGCGCTGCCTGGCCTACCTGATAGGCGATCAGCGACAGGATGGCGCCGATCGCCGAGATCGAGATCACAGCCGTCATCCCATAGCGGCCGAGCCGGGTGGTGAGCTTCGCGATGACGCTTTCGGTGAGGAATGTGCGCGCCACCGTGCCGATCTGCGTGTTCAGACGCGCATGCGGCTTGCACATGTCGTGGCAGCGGCTGTCCAGCGAACAGCAGAGCGAGCATATCGGCGCTGCATAGGCCGGGCACCAGGCCATGTCCTCGTGCTCGAACGGGTGTTCGCAGATCGAGCAGGTGATCGAACCCAGCGTCTTCCAGCTCTGGCGCGGCTTTCGGGCGAGATAGTATTTGCCCTTTGTGGCAAACGCGATCACCGGCGACACCACGAAGGCGCTGAGCGTCAGATAGGTGGCGAGCGACGCCATCAGCGGGCCGAACAGGCCGAAATGGGCGGTGAGCGCAATGCCGGTCGCGCTAAACATGGCGCCGAGCCCGACCGGATTGACGTCATAGAGATGGGCGCGCTTGAACTCGATGCCGGGCGGCGACAGACCGAGCGGCTTGTTGATGAACAGATCCGCTGAAATCGTGCAGAGCCAGCTCATCGCGACGATCGAGAAGATGCCGAGCGTTTCTTCCAGCAGCCGGTAGATGCCAAGTTCCATCAGAAGCAGCGCGATGATGACGTTGAACACCAGCCAGACGACACGGCCGGGATGGCTGTGGGTCAGCCGCGAGAAAAAATTCGACCAGGCAAGCGACCCCGCATAGGCGTTCATTACGTTGATCTTCAGCTGCGACACGACCACGAAAGCCGCCATCAGCATCAGCGCCGCGGTTTCGTTGGGGATCATGTAGCCGAACGCGGCGAGGTACATGTGGGCGGGATCGGCCGCGTCCTCGACCGGCACGGCGCTCGAAAGCGTCAGCACGGCGAGGAAGGAGCCTGCGAGAAGCTTTGGCACGCCGACCAGAACCCAGCCGGGTCCCGCTAGAAACACCGCGAACCGGTGGCGCCATTTGCGCTGCCCTTCCGGCGGCAGAAAGCGCAGGAAGTCGACCTGCTCGCCGATCTGCGGCATCAGGGCCAGGATGACGGCCGACGCTGCCCCGAACTCCACCAGATCGAACGGCGCGGCCCCGCCGACTTCGCCGTTCGAATGGCCGATGCCGGCAAAGGCGCGCCAGAGGTCGAATTTCTGCCAGTCCATGAAGGCAATGAAGACAAAGGGCAGGATGTTGAGGATGATCCAGAACGGCTGGGTCAGAAGCTGGAAGCGCGAGATCAGCTGCACGCCGTAGATGACGAGCGGGATCACCACGGCCGCCGAAATGATATAGCCGATCCAGGGCGGAATGCCGAAGGCGAGATCCAGCGCGCCGGTCATGATCGACGCCTCGATCGCAAACAGCATGAAGGTAAAGCTCGCATAGATCAGCGACGTGATGGTGGAGCCGATATAGCCGAACGAGGCGCCGCGGGTGAGGAGATCGATATCGACCCCGTGGCGGATGGCATAGCGGCTGATCGGCAACCCCACGACCAGCATGACGAGTGCGGCCACCAGGATTGCGAAAAACGCGTTGGTCGTGCCGTAGGACAGCGTGATCGCCCCGCCGATCGCCTCCAGCGCCAGAAACGAGATCGCACCGATCGCCGTCTGCGAAATCCGGCTAGACGAAAACCGGCGAGCGCTCTTCGCTGTAAACCGCAGCGCATAGTCTTCCAGCGTCTGGTTTGCGACCCAGCGATTGTACTCACGGCGAACCGGTATGATGCGTTGGCGTGCTGCCATGCCTAAAAACGATCGCCTTTATCGGGGAGATTGATATTTAGGCAGTTTCGACTTTGGTGCGGGGTTTTGCAAGGGCGGTTTTACCGCCGCTCACACCTCGCTGCGCTTCAGCAGGTAATCCAGCCCGCCGGCGCGATACCAGCGGTAGCCATAGGGCTCGATCACGATGTGATGCTTGCCCTTTTCGTCCGCTGTACTGTCCGAACTATCGGCTATGTCGATCAGGTTGCGTCCCACATCTTTGAGGCCCACGTCGAAGGTGATCTCTACCGGCCTGTCGTGAAAATTGTGCAGGATCACCAGCGCGTTGTCGCGCCAGTCATAGCGCATGGCGAGCACACCGTCATCGCCGGTGTCGAGGCATTCGAATGTGCCCCAGCCGATCTCCGGTGCTTCCTTGCGCATTCGGATCATCCGCTCTGTCCAGTTGAGCATGGAATCGGTATCGCGACGCTGGATGGCGACGTTGACGTGGTCGAAGCCGTAGGGTCCCTCGTGGATAACAGGCAGGATCGGTTTGTCGCTCTTGGTGAAGCCGCCCTGAGGCTCGTTCGACCACTGCATCGGCGTGCGGGCGCAGTTGCGCTCGGGCAGCGACAGGTCGTCGCCCATGCCGATTTCGTCGCCGTAGCGCAGAACCGGTGTGCCGGGCAGGGAATACATCAGGCTGTAGGCAAGCTTCAGGCGGCGCGGATCGCCACCGAGCATCGGCGCCAGACGACGGCGGATGCCGCGGTCGTAGAGCTGCATGTCCTTGTCCGGACCCATTTTGTCGAACACTGTCTGGCGCTGCTTGTCGGTCAGGCGGCCGAGGTCGAGTTCGTCGTGGTTGCGCAGGAAAATGCCCCACTGGCCGGTCGCCGGGCGTTCCTTGGTGTCGTTCATTGCCTTCGCCAGTGGCCTCACGTCTGCGCTGGCCATCGCGTAAAACAGCGACTGGTTGACGTGGAAGTTGAACATCATCTGCATCCGGTCGCCGTCGTCGCCGAAATATTGCAGGTTCTCCTTCGGCACGACATTCGCCTCGGCCAGAATGATGCTGTCACCCTGGCGCCATTGCAGGAACTCGCGGAAGGATCGCAGCATGTCGAACTGCTCCTTCGGCTTTTTCACGTCGGCGCCCTTTTCGGCAATCACGAAGGGCACTGCATCCATGCGGAAGCCTGAGACGCCGAGCTGCAGCCAGAAGCCCATGATCTTCAGGATCTCGGCCTGCACATGCGGGTTGGCGGTGTTGAGATCCGGCTGGAATTCGTAGAAGCGGTGGAAATAGTACTCGCCCGAAGCCTTGTCACGCGTCCAGGTCGTCTTCTGGATGCCGGGAAACACCATGCCCTCATCGGCATTGGCGGGTTTCGTCTTCGACCAGACATACCAGTCGCGGTAGCGGGAGTTCTTGTCCGCACAGGCTTCCTTGAACCAGGGATGTTCGTCCGACGTGTGGTTGACGACGAGATCAATCAGTACGCGGATGCCGCGTTGCTTGGCACTGTGGGTGAACTCGACGAAATCGCCGAGCGTGCCGTAGCGGGGATCGACGTTGTAATAGTCGGATACGTCGTAGCCGTCGTCGCGGCCGGGCGATGCCTGAAACGGCATCAGCCAGATCGCCGTCACCCCGAGGCCGGCGAGGTAATCCAGGCGCCGCTGCACCCCTTGAAAATCGCCGACCCCGTCGCCGTTGGAATCCATGAAGGTTTCGACATTGAGGCAATAGAAGACGGCGTTTTTGTACCAGAGGTCGTTAATCACGGGATGCTCCACGGCTTCGATCGATCCGGGGCAATTGCATCAGACGTGGAATTGTTCCCGTCCGATTGTGAGTTTGCGATCAAGCGTCGGAAAATGCCCTATCAAACCGGTGTAATAACGCTTGCTATTTTACCCGGATCAGAGGCTATGCTTCACCATCAACATGAGGAGATAGGTCATGGCCAAGGGTCAGGTACGCGGCAACAAGGAAACGCGCAAACCCAAGAAGGACAAGGCCGCTCCCGCGGCTGCGCCGACTTTGGGTTCGCAGGTCAAGTCGGCCGAAAGCAACACCAAAAAGAAGTAGTCTGCTCCGTCGTCATGCCGCGATCTCCTTGGTCGCCGGCAGACACAGGACGGCTTCAAGACCTCCCATATGCGATCGGGAGAGGCTCAGCTTCCCGCCGTAAGCATTTGCGATGTCGCCGGAAATCGCCAGGCCAAGGCCTGTTCCGGCGCCATCGCTGTCTTCCTCCTGCTGGCCGCGGACACCGCGCTTCAGCATGGAAGCGTAACGCTCCGGCGTAACGCCCGGGCCATCGTCTGCGATACGCAGCAACACCATTCCGCCATCGCCCCTCGATGCCGTCAGCTCGATGCGCCGTCTCGCAAACCGGACAGCGTTGTCGAGAATGTTGCCGATCGCTTCAGCCGCGTCGGCCGGGTCCGCCTGGACCGTGAGAGCTGGATCGATGTCGAGCTCCCAGTCGATCCCGCGGTTTTCGGTGACCGGTGAGAGCACGCTCACAAGCTTTCCCGAAATACCGAGAAGCGATGTCGTCGCCATCTGTTCGACGCCCATTCGTGCGGCCTGCAACTGCCGGTCGGCGCGCTGGCGCACCAGCTCGATCTGCTGCAGGGCGGTTTCGCGACGGGCGCCCGGCAAATCCTCGACGAGATGGGACAGAACGGTCAGAGGCGTCTTCAGTCCATGTGCCAGATCGCTTGCCCGGGCGCGCGCCCTCTCGACGGCATTTTCCCGCTCCGACAGAAGAAGGTTGATCTCGTTGACGAGCGGCGTGACTTCGCTTGGCCCCTGCGCACCGATGCTCGGCAGGCGACCCGCCCGGATATCGGCTACATCCTGGCGCAGGCGAGAAAGCGGCCTCAGACCGACGAGGCTCTGCAGGAGTGCGGCAAGGAAAAGCAGGGCACCGATGGCGATCAGCATCATGACCAGGGGCCGGTGATAGGTGGCGAGCGCTTCCTCCATGTCGTTCTTGGAGAAGGCGGTGTAGAGGGTGAAGCGCTGCAGGGCGTCGCCTTCGCCGATCGACATCTCCCTGACCGTGATCAGGATCGTGCCACCATCGGGTCCCTCGGTCTGGTAGAAGCCGCAATAGAGATCGGGAGAAAACAACTGCCGCGAAAGTTCCTGGTCCCAAAGCGAGCGCGAGCGCAGCGGCGGTTTCCCGTCGGCCGGCGATATCTGCCAGTAGAGGCCACCGGCCGGGATCTGGAAGCGTGCATCGGACGGCTCGCTGGCCAGGGAGAGACCGTTCTGCTGAATGGTCAGCCGTGCGCCGAGCGCGTCCGATACCGCCGTCATCTCTGCGGAATACTGGTCGGCAACATAGTCCTCGAACAGGTGACCAAGCACGAACCAGGCGAGCCACAGGGCCACACCGATCGATATCAGGGCGCCGATTGCCAGCCGGAAACGCAGGGAGCGGATCACGGGCGTTTCTCCGGCAAGACATAGCCAAAGCCGCGGCGGGTCTCGATCGCGTCGCTGTCAGTTTTCTTGCGCAAGCGGGCAACCATCGCCTCGACGGCGTTCTTGGCGGCGTCGTCGTCGCGGCCCTGAACCTGGCTTGCAAGTTCTGCGGGCGTCAGGACGGCGCCGGGGCGGTCGATGAACAGCGAGATCATGCGGTATTCCAGAGGGCTCAGATCCAGCTCGCGTCCGTCGAACGTCACACGGCGGGCCTGCTCGTCCAGCGTGAACCGGTCGGCCGATTTGACGCGTGCCTGAACCTTGCCGGTTCGGCGAAGCAGCGCCTTCAGCCGGGCGAGCAGCTCCTCGCTGCGAAACGGTTTCGGCAGGTAGTCGTCGGCGCCGGCGTCGAAGCCATCGACGCGTTCCATCCAGGAACCGCGCGCCGTCAGTACGAGGATGGGCGTATCGACGCCGCTTGCCCGCCAGCGCTTGAGAATTGAAAGCCCATCCATCCCCGGCAGGCCGAGATCGAGGATAATGGCTGCATGGTCGCCTGTCTCGCCCCGTTCCCAAATGTCTGGTCCGTTCGAGAGAGTTTCGACAAAATAGCCCTCGCGACTGAGCTTCTCGACGACGAGAGCTGCGATCTGGGCGTCGTCCTCTGCAAGCAGGATCTTCATGATATCAACCGCCTCCCAGAAGCGAGCCGCTTCTCGCATCGACTCGCAGGGTGCGGATGGCACCGCTGTTGTCACGCAGTTTCAGTTGATAGACGTCGCGCGACGGCGAGCGGCTGAGACGGATGTCGATGATGCGACCATACCTGGTGGCGTCGATCTTTCTCAGCATCGTCTTTAGCGGCATGATCTGACCGCTGCGGACCGCATCGCGGGCCCGATCGGAATCGTTTGGGCCATAGCCGCCCCCCGAAGCGTCATGGCCTCCCGCACCGTCCTTGCCGTGGTCATCACCGCCATCGTCATCACCGCCGTGGTTATCGCCATCATCGCCACCGCCGTCATTGCCCGAGCCGCTGTTGCCCGAACCGGAAGATCCGCCGCCATCGCTGCCGCCATCGCCGTCCTTGGCGAATGCGGGCGCAACGGGTGCGACAATCGCCGACCCGAGTGTGGCCGCGAGCAGCGCAGCAAGACAGATACGACGGGTCACGCCCATTGATACTCCGGATAGGACTGTGTGGCAGCGCTTTTGAGCCGCGAAACACTACTCTGCCATGATGGCGATGTTGCTGCAAACGTCCGCACCCCCGCCGGCATCCGGCGGGGGTGAGGACAGTGGTCGGACAAAGCCTATTTGTGGCCGCCGCGCGTGCCGCCCTTGTGGTCGTTCTTGTTGTGGTTTGCAGAGTCATCGCTGCTCTTTCCGCCGCGCTTTCCGCCCTTGTCGTCGTTCTTGTCATGGGTCGCGGCGTCATCGCTGCTCTTTCCGCCGCGCTTTCCGCCCTTGTCGTCATTCTTGTCATGGGTTGCAGCGTCGTCGCGGCTCTTGCCGCCGCGCTTGCCACCCTTGTCGTCATTGGCATCATGGTTCGGACCATCGTCCGCACCCTGGCGGGCAAAGGCTGCGGATGTGCCGGCAAAGGGAACAGCGGACTGGACCAGCGGCAGCGATGCTGTGAGGGCGAGTGCGGCGGCGAAGGTCGTCAGAGCAAGTTTCGTTTTCATGGCATGTTTCCTCTCGTATTTGGTTGACGAGTGCAGAATGCCATGGGGCCCCTGACAGGCTACTGAGTGCCGCTGTCAGCAAACTGTCAGACTGGCGAGGGCTTGCCCTCCAACGGGCCGGTTCACCCCTCCCGATACGTCATTCGACGTATACGTTTTTGCGGTGCAGCAGCCGATAGTCCGGTTAAGCAACGGTTAAATCTCCGGTTGCTTGAACGAACAAGAAGAGGGGTTCGACCAATGACATTCAGGGTGAAACTTACCGGCGCGCTGCTTGCCGCTGCCATGTCCGCCACGGCGCTTTCGGGCGCATTCGCTGCCGACGATACGATCAAGATCGGCGTTCTGCATTCGCTGTCCGGTACGATGGCGATTTCCGAGACGACGCTTAAAGACGCCATGCTGATGATGGTGGAAGAGCAGAACAAGAAGGGCGGCGTTCTCGGCAAGAAGCTCGAAGCCGTCGTCGTCGATCCGGCCTCCGACTGGCCGCTGTTTGCCGAAAAGGCCCGCCAGCTGATCAGCCAGGACAAGGTTGCAGCCGTCTTCGGTTGCTGGACCTCGTCGTCGCGCAAGTCGGTTCTTCCTGTCTTCGAAGAACTGAACTCGATCCTGTTCTACCCGGTCCAGTACGAGGGTGAAGAATCCTCGCGCAACATCTTCTACACCGGTGCCGCGCCGAACCAGCAGGCCATTCCTGCGGTCGATTATCTTGCCAAGGAAGAAGGCGTGCAGCGCTGGGTTCTCGCCGGCACCGACTATGTCTATCCGCAGACGACCAACAAGATCCTCAAGGCCTACCTGATGTCGAAGGGTGTCGCCGAGGCCGATATCATGGTCAACTACACGCCGTTCGGTCATTCCGACTGGCAGACAATCGTTTCCGACATCAAGAAGTTCGGCTCTGCCGGCAAGAAGACCGCCGTCGTCTCCACCATCAACGGCGATGCCAACGTGCCGTTCTACAAGGAACTGGGCAACCAGGGCATCAAGGCCGAAGACATTCCGGTCGTGGCCTTCTCGGTCGGCGAAGAAGAGCTAGCCGGTCTCGACACCAAGCCGCTGGTCGGCCATCTCGCCGCCTGGAACTACTTCCAGTCCGTCGATGCCGAGGTCAATGCGTCCTTCATCAAGGAATGGCACGCCTTTACCAAGAACGAAAAGCGCGTGACCAACGATCCGATGGAAGCCGCCTATATCGGTTTCCAGGCCTGGGTTAAGGCCGTCGAATCCGCCGGGACGACCGACACGAACGCGGTTCTGGACTCGATCATCGGCGTTTCGGTGCCGAACCTGTCGGGCGGCTATTCCACCGTCATGCCGAACCACCACATCACCAAGCCGGTGCTGATCGGTGAAATCCAGGCCGACGGCCAGTTCGAAATCGTCCAGGAAACGCCGGCCGTCGTCGGTGACGAATGGTCGGATTACCTGCCGGACTCCAAGGACCTGATCTCCGATTGGCGCAAGCCCATGTCCTGCGGCAACTTCAACGTTGCCACCGGCAAGTGCGGCGGCAAGGGCGGCAGCTGATCCGGGTTATCTCTTCATGACCGGAGAGGGGAGCGAGCGGAATGCCGCATCTCCTCTCCTCATCCCTGTGCTTGTCACAGGGATCCAGCAGCGTCGCGTCGGCGACGCGGAAGAGTTTTTTCGGCCCAAGGACTTGGGCCGACTGGATTCCTGTGACGAGCACAGGAATGAGGAGTGTTGAGCCAGCCTCCAATCCGCAAGTATCCGCCATGTGTGAAGGGCGATGTCGTGACAACAAGAAGCTTCGTCAGAGCGGTTTTTGCCGTTCTCCTCCTCGCTCTCGCAGCACCCGCCCTTTCGCAAGGGGCTGATCCGAAGCCGCTGTTTAACCAGCTCGCCGATGCCGATTTCGGCCAGGCTGAATCGATCGTCGCCAAGATCGCCACCAGCGGCGATATCCGCGTGGTGCCGGCGCTCGAGGCTTTTGCCGAGGGCGATCTCTATTTCCGCAAGGCCGACAAGGCCGTGTTCGTGGCCAAACCCGCCGGCTCGCAGCTGGATCTGATTGATCCGGTGACGGCGGAAAGCGCCGGCCAGGTCGCCAAGGGTGCCGTCACCAAGATCCGAGTCAACAACACGCTGCGGCGCGCCATTCGTGCAGCGCTTGGCGGTCTGACGCTGATGAGCCCGGATCGCGGTGTCCGTCTTGCCGCAGCCGATGCGATCCTTTTGTCGCCGAGTGCGGAGGCGCTGGATCTGGTCGAGGCTGCGATTGCCAAGGAAACCGACCGCGACGTCAAATTCCGCATGGAAGAGGCGCGCGCCGTCTCGGTGCTCTCCTCCGACCGCTCGCTCGACGAAAAGCGCGCCGCCATCCAGACCATGGGCAATCTTGGCGGGCGCAGTGCGCTCGGCATTCTCAGTTCGGTCTCGTCAACCATCGATCCGAGCCTGAAGGCCGATCTCGATGCGGCGATCAAAGCCATCCAGAACGAGCAGCAGCTGTGGGATATGGCCCAGAACGTCTGGTACGGCGTGTCGCTCGGTTCCGTGCTGCTCTTGGCCGCGATCGGTCTTGCCATCACCTTCGGCGTGATGGGCATCATCAACATGGCGCATGGCGAAATGGTCATGCTCGGCGCCTATTCCACCTATATGGTGCAGGAAGTGATCCGCGGCCACGCGCCCGGCCTGTTCGACTGGTCGCTGACGATTGCGCTGCCGGTGGCCTTTCTCGTGACCGGCGCCGTCGGCTTCGTCGTGGAGCGCGGTATCATCCGCTTTCTCTATGGTCGGCCGTTGGAAACCCTGCTCGCCACCTGGGGCGTGTCGCTGATCCTGCAGCAGACGATCCGCTCCATCTTCGGCCCCACCAACAAGGAAGTCGGCAACCCGTCCTGGATGTCCGGTTCGTTTCCGCTCGGCGGCATGACGATCACCTGGAACCGCATGTGGATCGTCATCTTCTCGCTGTCGATCTTCTTCGCGCTGCTGGTGGTGATGAAGAAATCCGCCTTCGGCCTCAACATGCGCGCCGTCACCCAGAACCGTCGCATGGCATCCTCCATGGGCATCCGCACGCCATGGGTCGACGCGCTGACCTTCGCGCTCGGCTCCGGCATCGCCGGCATTGCGGGCGTCGCGCTCAGCCAAATCGACAACGTCTCGCCCAATCTCGGCCAGAGCTACATTATCGACAGTTTCATGGTCGTGGTGTTCGGCGGCGTCGGCAATCTCTGGGGCACGCTGGTCGGGGCACTTTCGCTCGGGGTGCTCAACAAGTTCCTCGAACCCTCGGTCGGTGCCGTTCTCGGCAAGATCCTGGTTCTGGTTCTCATCATCCTCTTCATCCAGAAACGTCCGCGCGGTCTTTTCGCGCTCAAGGGAAGGGCGATCGAAGCATGATTACCGGCTTCATTCTGCGTGCACTCGAAGGCAAGATCGTCGTGGCCATCGCCATCCTGCTCGGCGTCGCCATTCTCGTCCCGGCGCTCAATCTCCTGACGTCGCCCGACAGCGCGCTCCACATCCCGACCTATGCGATGGCGCTGATGGGCAAGTATCTCTGCTATGCGCTGTTGGCGCTGGCGCTGGATCTGGTCTGGGGCTATTGCGGCATCCTCTCGCTCGGCCACGGCGCGTTCTTTGCGCTCGGCGGCTATGCGATGGGTATGTATCTGATGCGCCAGATCGGCTCGCGCGGCACCTACGGCAATCCGCTGCTGCCCGATTTCATGGTCTTCCTCAACTGGAAGGAACTGCCCTGGTTCTGGTACGGGTTCGATCACTTCGCCTTTGCGATGCTGATGGTTCTGGTCGTGCCGGGCCTGCTTGCCTTCGTGTTCGGCTGGTTCGCCTTCCGCAGCCGCGTCAACGGCGTCTACCTGTCGATCATCACCCAGGCGATGACCTATGCGCTTCTGCTTGCCTTCTTCCGCAACGACATGGGGTTCGGCGGCAATAACGGCCTGACAGATTTCAAGGAAATCCTCGGCTTCAACGTGCAGGCCGGCGGCACCCGTGCGGCGCTGTTTGCGATTTCGGCCATCATGCTGGCGCTCTGCCTGCTGGTCGCCTCGGCCATCACCCGCTCGAAATTCGGCAAGGTGCTGGTTGGCGTCCGCGATGCGGAAAGCCGCGTCCGCTTCCTCGGCTTCCGGGTGGAGAATATCAAGCTCTTCACATTCGTCGTTTCGGCCATGTTTGCCGGCATTGCCGGTGCGCTGTTCGTGCCGCAGGTCGGCATCATCAATCCGGGCGAATTTGCCCCCGCCAACTCGATCGAAGTCGTCGTCTGGACGGCGGTCGGCGGCCGCGGCACGCTGATCGGCCCGATCATCGGCGCCATCCTCGTCAATGCCGGCAAAAGCTATTTCACCGGCGCCTTTCCGGAGATCTGGCTGTTTGCGCTGGGCGGCCTGTTCATTGCCGTCACGCTGTTCCTGCCGCGGGGCATCGTCGGCACCATCCAGCACGGCTTTGCCGGCCGCAAGGCGCTGAAGGCAGCGGTCGAGGCGGAAAAGGGCAGGGATGCCGGGGCGGTCCCGGTCGCCCGACAGGTTCAGGCAGCGGAGTGAGACGATGAACACGATTGCCGAAACACGCACGAAAAGCCTGCTCTATCTCGAAGACGTCTCCGTCTCCTTCGACGGGTTCAAGGCGATCAACTCGCTGTCGCTTGTGGTCGAACCGGGAGAGCTTCGCGCCATCATCGGCCCGAACGGTGCCGGCAAGACGACGATGATGGATATCATCACCGGCAAGACGCGTCCCGATACCGGCCGGGTGATCTTCGAAGACACGATCGACCTCACCAAGAAGGACGAGGCCGATATCGCCCAGCTCGGCATCGGCCGCAAATTCCAGAAGCCGACCGTGTTCGAAAGCCACACCGTGTGGGACAATCTCGAACTGGCGCTCAACCGGTCGCGCACCGTGTTCGGCACGCTGTTCTATACGCTGTCTGCCGACGACGAGGCGCGCATCGAGGAGATCCTCGAGACGATCCGCATGACGCATCGCAAAAACGAATATGCCGCCAATCTTTCGCACGGCCAGAAACAGTGGCTCGAGATCGGCATGCTTCTGGCGCAGGAGCCGAAGCTGCTTCTGGTCGACGAGCCGGTCGCCGGCATGACGGATGCCGAGACATCCGAGACCGCATTGCTGCTGAAGGAAATCGCCAAGACCCGCTCGGTCGTGGTGGTGGAACACGACATGGGCTTCATCCGTGATCTCGGCGTCAAGGTGACGTGTCTCGCGGAAGGGTCGGTGCTGGCCGAAGGCTCGATCGATTTCGTGTCGAACGATCCGAAGGTGATCGAGAATTATCTGGGGCGGTGAGGGATTACCCTCCCCTTGAGGGGGAGGGTCGGCGCAAAGCGCCGGGGTGGGGTGATCTTTGGGATCCCGGCGGTCACCCCCACCCGCAGCTTCGCTGCGACCTCCCCCCTCAAGGGGGAGGTGAAGGGGTGCGGCAAGCTTGTCGATCCTCGAACGGCCGACACAAAGAGAAAAGAGACCGACCATGCTGACAGTCGAAAACGTCAATCTCCATTACGGTGCAGCCCAGGCCCTGCGCGGCGTGTCGATCAAAGCCGATATGGGCAAGATCACCTGCGTGCTTGGTCGCAACGGCGTCGGCAAGTCGTCGCTGCTGCGCGCCGTCACCGGGCAGCATCCGGTGTCAGCGGGGACGATCAGCTTTCAGGGCGAGACGTTGAACGGGCTTGCACCCTATCACCGCGCCAGGCACGGCATCGGCTATGTGCCGCAGGGGCGCGAAATCTTCCCGCTGCTCACCGTTCAGGAAAACCTGCAAAGCGGTTACGCACCGCTGGAGCGCAAGGACAAGTTCATCCCGGACGACATCTTCGCGCTGTTCCCGGTGCTCAAATCCATGCTCGGGCGCCGCGGCGGCGATCTGTCCGGCGGCCAGCAGCAGCAGCTGGCGATCGGACGCGCCATGGTCACGCGGCCGAAAATCCTGGTGCTGGACGAGCCGACCGAAGGCATCCAGCCGTCGATCATCAAGGATATCGGCCGGGCTATCCGTTACCTGCGCGACAGTACCGGCATGGCGATCCTGCTGGTCGAACAGTATCTCGACTTCTGCCGGGAGCTGGCAGATCATGTCTATATTATGGATCGTGGCGAGATCGTGCACGAAGGCGCCGCTGAGACACTGGATACGGCAGAAGCAAGGCGACACCTAACTGTTTAGGGGTCAATGTTTGCATGGCTTCTATTCGTTAACGCGGTTTCAAAGCCTGGGCCTGTGTGCTAGATGAACAGCAGATGAACGCATCTTCCGAACATCGTAGATAACCCCCGCACCCCATGATGAGGCGCTGATGGTCTTTGAACGCATTGTTGGTTCTCGTTCCCGCTCCGCCCTTCGCGCCACCGCGACCGGAGCGTTTTTCTTGGCCGCAGGTGCCGCTTTTGCCGGCTGTGGCCAGCCTATGACGCCGGGTCTCCACCCGGTCACCATCGAGACCGACGGTATCGAACGCCAGGCCGTCTACTTCGTGCCGTCGTCCTATACAGGCAAGGACAAACTGCCCGTCGTGTTCGATTTTCACGGCAGCAACTCCAATCCGGTCGGCCAGTTGAAGCGCTCTTCCTGGGACAAGGTTGCCGAAAAGAACGGGTTTATCGCCGTGGCGCTGCAAGGCAGCCTGTCCGGCAAGGCGCCGGGCACCTATGGCTGGAACGTTCCGCATGTGCAGGTGAGCCAGGCTATTCTTCCTAATGGCGCCCAGGGCGGCCAGGACGAGATCGCCTTTATCGAGGATGCCGTCGAAGAGGTGAAGGAAGACCTTTGCGTCGATCCGAACCGCATCTTCGCGTCCGGCTATTCCGGCGGCGGCCGCATGCTGTCGGCTTATGTCTGCTCCGGTCAGGACGATTTCGTCGCGGCAGGTTTCGTCAATTCGCTGCGCGCCGGTCGTCCCGTCGAGACCGATGGCAAGTGGGGGCCCGATGCCGCCAACTGCAATCCGGCCAAGCCGATCTCGATCGTGGCGTTTGCGGGCGAAAAGGATGCGCAGAACCCCTATGCCGGCGGCGGCAGCGCCTATTGGCAGTATGGTTTCAAGACGGCGATCAAGCGCTGGACCGATCTCGACGGCTGCAAGGGTAACGGTAACGCAAAGACTGTCGAAGGCGTGACCTACACGATGTACGGCACCTGCACCAACGGCGCCCGTATCGCGACCTACGTCTTCGAAAAGGGCACGCATGACTGGCCGAGGCCCTCCGAAGCCCGGGAAGCGGTGATGGCTGCTGCCAAGGATGGCGTTGCCGGTGTCACCAAGGTTTCGAGCGTCGTGCCGGCCAAGCCTGCCTTCGACGCCAATGTCGATCCGGCTTTCCGCATGTGGGATTTCTTCTCGAAAGCCGACACGACGGATATGGTCGCCACCGCGGCACCGGCGAAATCCTCTAGCGGATCGAAGTCTGGCACGACTGTTGCGTCTGACTGCTCGACACAGATCAACATGCAGGACACGACGTGCAGCAGCATTCAGCCGACGACACCCCGCCGCAGCGGGCAAGGGGTTCGGGACGCCTTGTAACGAAGGCGTTTGCCGGGCGCACACGGCTTGACCAGTTCTTCCAGGAGGGCTGCGCAAAAATACGCCTTCCGGAAACCTTTTCGCCTGAAATGGAGGCGATTCTCATCAACACGTCAGGGGGACTGACGGGCGGCGACGTGATCGATTGGTCCGTCGCCGCATCCGCTTCCACCCGCCTCTCGGTCACCACGCAGGCCAACGAGAAGATCTACAAGGCGGCCGCAGACACCGCCTCCGTCTCCACCCACATCACCGTCGGCGAAAACGCTTCCGTCCACTGGCTGCCGCAGGAAACCATCCTGTTCGACCGCGCCTCGCTGACGCGAAGGCTCGATGTGGATCTCGCCGAAACCTCCGAATTTCTCGCGGTCGAAGCCGTCATCCTCGGTCGCAAGATGATGGGCGAGGCGGTCAATCTCGGCTTCTTCCGCGATCGCTGGCGTGTCCGGCGCGCAGGCTCGCTCATTCATGCAGAAGAAATGCGTTTCGACGGCGAGATCGCGAGACTGGCGGAAGCAGCCGCCGTCCTTTCCGGCCAGGTCGCGTTCGCAACGCTGTTCTATTCCGGACCGTTGGCAGAAGCTCTGTTTCCGAAGCTGCGGGACTGTCTCGGACCCACATCCGGCGGGGCCAGCTTCTTCAACGACAAGATCGTTGCGCGTCTCACCGCACCGACCGGGTTCGAGCTCAGAAAAATCCTGGTACCGGCAATTTCCGTATTGCGTAACGGCGCGCCAGTGCCGAAAGTCTGGAACATCTGATTTGTCATTGATGACGCCGAATGCGGGAAGCCCATGAACCTCACCCCACGCGAAAAAGACAAGCTCTTGATTTCCATGGCCGCGGTCGTTGCCCGCCGTCGCCTGGAGCGGGGCGTCAAGCTCAACTATCCGGAAGCGATCGCGCTGATCACCGACTATGTGGTGGAAGGTGCGCGCGATGGCCGCTCCGTGGCCGCTTTGATGGAAGAGGGCGCGCATGTCATCACCCGCGACCAGGTGATGGACGGCATCCCCGAAATGATCCACGACGTGCAGGTGGAGGCGACGTTCCCGGACGGAACCAAGCTCGTCACCGTGCACGAACCGATCCGCTGAGGAGTTCGCGATGGCTCTCGAACTGCGCCCCAACTGCGAATGCTGCGACAAGGATCTCGCGCCCGACAGCCGCGAGGCGATGATCTGCACGTTCGAATGCACCTATTGCATCGATTGCGCTACGAGCGTGCTTGCCGGTATCTGCCCGAATTGCAATGGTGAACTGGTGCGTCGTCCGGTGCGCCCGGCTGCTGCACTCGTCAACAATCCGGCCTCGACGGTGCGTGTTCTGAAGGCCGAAGGCTGCCAGCCAAAATTAGCATTGAGCGCCTGAGGAGGTGGACCATGATACCCGGTGAAGTCTTTACCGTTGCAGGCGAGATCGAACTCAATGTCGGCGCCCCGACGATCTCGATCGAGGTTTCCAATACCGGCGACCGGCCGGTGCAGGTGGGCAGCCACTACCATTTCTTCGAGACCAATAACGGACTTGCGTTCGATCGCGACAAGGCGCGCGGCATGCGGCTCGATATCCCCGCCGGCACCGCCGTTCGCTTCGAACCGGGTCAGACCCGGTCGATCACGCTGATCCCGCTGTCCGGCGCCCGCAAGGTCTACGGGTTCCAGCAGAAGATCATGGGTGCCCTATGAAATCGCTGGCGCTTCTGGCCGCCTGTGGCTGCGTGCTCCTGATCGATGCTCCGGCATCCGGCGAGGACAGGCCGGACGTGGACTGCGACAACGCCCAGGTCCAGATGGAACTGACCTACTGCGCCGAGCAGGAATTCATCGCCGCGGACAAGCTTCTCAACACTCAATACAAGAAGACCCGCGACCTGATGCGGGCCCGTGATGCGGATGCCGATCCCTCCACGGCAGGTGCGGAGAAAGCCCTCGTCGCAGCGCAACGCGCCTGGGTCGCCTACCGCGACGCCCAATGCGCCTCCTACGGCTTCCAGGCCCGCGGCGGCTCGATGGAACCGATGCTGATCTATGGCTGCCAGGCGGGGCTGACTGCGAAGCGGACGGACGAGCTGAAGGAGCTGACGGAAGAGGGGAACTGAGCCTTTTTTGCGCCAGAAGCGACATTGGTTAGGCAGGAATTTTTGCGGTAAACTAGGCGCTTTCGATAGCGCCGGAGCACGATAATGGGCAGGTTCGAAGCCAAAACATCGACGGATGGAGAAGCAACGATCCCGGTCGAGGTGCGTCAGGCGCTCGGCCTGAAGCCTGGGGGCTCGCTGCAGTTCATCGTTGATGACGAGGGCAAGGTCACCGTCGAGGCGAAGAAGAGCGATCTCGCGCATTTGCGCGGCATCTTCGGCAAGCACGACGGCCCGCCAATGGACATCGAGGAGGCGATCACAGAGACGGTCGCCCGCCGAACGTCTCCCAGTCGCTCGGAGGATGATCCTTGATCGGTCTCGATACCAATATTCTTGCTCGATATTTTCTGGACGATGACCCTCTTTGGTCGCCACGGGTGGCGCAATTTTTTCACGAAAGACTTTCCACGAGCCGGCCGGGGTTCATCAATCCCATCACGCTGGTTGAACTCGTCTGGGTACTTCGTCGCAAAACCGGTTACGATCGCGAACGACTGGCCAGCCTTATCGAAGGACTTATCTCGTCCGATCGTCTTGTCATCGGCGACGCTGATGCGGTGGTCAGAGCGCTTGCGTCGTTCAGGACGGGAACTGCCGGTTTTGCGGATTACTTTATTGCCGAACTCAACACGGCTGCCGGCGCGTTACCAACCGTGACACTCGACCACGCCGCCGCCAAGAACATGCCTTTCATTCTGCTTTCTCAGGAAGTCTGATCCATGCCCTACAAAATGTCCCGCGCGTCCTATGCTTCCATGTTCGGCCCGACCACCGGTGACAAGGTGCGGCTTGCCGATACCGAACTCATCATCGAGGTCGAGAAGGATTTCACCGTCTATGGCGAAGAAGTAAAGTTCGGGGGCGGCAAGGTCATTCGTGACGGCATGGGGCAGAGCCAGGCAACGCGGGCCGAGGGTGCTGTCGATACTGTCATCACCAATGCGCTGATCGTCGATCACTCCGGTATCTACAAGGCCGATGTGGGTCTGAAGGACGGCCGTATCCATGCGATCGGCAAGGCCGGCAATCCGGATACGCAACCGGGCGTGACGATCATCGTCGGACCATCGACCGAGGCGATTGCCGGCGAAGGCAAGATCCTGACGGCCGGCGGCATGGATGCGCATATCCACTTCATCTGCCCGCAGCAGATCGAGGAAGCGCTGATGTCCGGCATCACGACGATGCTTGGCGGCGGGTCGGGACCGGCTCACGGTACGCTTGCCACCACCTGCACCGGCGCCTGGCATATCGAGCGCATGATCGAGAGCTTCGACGCGTTTCCGATGAACCTCGCGCTCGCCGGCAAAGGGAATGCCTCGCTGCCTGCGCCGCTGGAGGAGATGATCCTTGCCGGCGCGTCCTCGCTGAAGCTTCACGAGGACTGGGGCACGACGCCGGCCGCCATCGACAACTGCCTGACAGTCGCCGACGCCTTTGACGTGCAGGTGATGATCCACACCGATACGCTCAACGAAAGCGGCTTCGTGGAAGACACTATCGGCGCCATCAAGGGCCGCACCATTCATGCCTTCCACACGGAAGGGGCCGGCGGCGGTCACGCGCCTGACATCATCAAGATCTGCGGCAATCCCAACGTCATTCCGTCCTCGACCAATCCGACGCGGCCCTACACGATCAACACGCTGGCCGAACATCTCGATATGCTGATGGTCTGCCACCACCTGTCGCCGTCGATCCCGGAAGACATCGCCTTTGCCGAAAGCCGTATCCGCAAGGAGACGATCGCAGCCGAAGACATCCTGCACGATATCGGCGCCTTCTCGATCATCTCGTCGGACAGCCAGGCGATGGGCCGCGTCGGCGAAGTCGCCATCCGCACCTGGCAGACGGCCGACAAGATGAAGCGCCAGCGCGGCCATCTGGCCAGCGAAACCGGCGACAACGACAATTTCCGCGTCAAACGCTATATCGCCAAATACACGATCAACCCCGCGATCGCGCACGGCATCAGCCATGAAATCGGCTCGGTCGAAGTCGGCAAGCGCGCCGATCTGGTGCTCTGGAGCCCTGCCTTTTTCGGCGTGAAGCCGGAAATGGTGCTGCTCGGCGGCTCGATCGCGGCAGCGCCGATGGGTGATCCCAACGCATCGATCCCGACGCCGCAGCCAATGCATTATCGCCCGATGTTTGCAGCCTATGGCAAGCTGCGCACCAATTCCTCCGTCACCTTCGTCTCCCAGGCATCGCTCGACGCGGGCATCGTCGGCAGGCTGGGGGTTGCTAAAAAGCTTCTCGCCGTCCGCAACACCCGTGGCGGCATCTCGAAAGCGTCGATGATCCACAATTCGCTGACGCCGCATGTGGAGGTCGATCCGGAAACCTACGAAGTGCGCGCCGATGGGGAGCTCCTGACCTGCAAGCCGGCAACGGTTCTGCCGATGGCACAGCGGTATTTCCTGTTTTGATGGAATACCTTCCCGGACACGGCGCATGAAGAGGCTTGCAAGGCGGTTGCTGCTGGCGATCCCTGTCATTGCTATCCTGATCGTTCTCGCCGTCACCGTTGGCACATTCGTGCCGCGGCCACTGTTTGCGCCGGATCCCCCGGTCGCTGGCGAAAACACGCGCCGGATTCTGGTTCTTTCGAACCCGATCCATACGGATCTCGTCATCCCGCTCGATGCGGAAACGCGGGCGTCCTATTCGTTTCTGGAAGCATCAGGCATTCCCGTCGCCGATCCCGCGGCAGAATGGCTGGTGATCGGCTGGGGAGGGCGGTCCTTCTATCTGGAAACGCCGACCTGGGCCGATCTCAAACCCATGCCGGCCTTCCGCGCGCTGACCATCGATTCCTCGGTCATGCATGTCGATGTCGCCGGCGGCATCGACGACACGCATCCGGCCGTGCAGGCGTTCGATCTCGATGCAGATCAATTCCAAGCCATGTCCGACTTCATTCGTGCCAGTTTTGTGGAGGTGGATAACAAGGTCGTGCCCATCCCCGGCGCAGGCTACGGCGTCTATGACCGCTTCTTCGAAGCGCATGGATCGTTCAACGCGCTTGTCGGCTGCAACACCTGGACAGCACGGGCGCTGAGGGCCGCGGGACTGCGCACGGGGCTGTGGAATCCACTGCCGCAGTTGCTGGCGCTGTCGCTCCGGATTTTCAATTGACGGCCCATGCTTTTCCCGGCCACGGATTTTGCAGCCGGGGCGTAACTAGGCCTTGTGCCGAGCATCGCGCTTGGTGATTATGCCGCCTTCAAGGAGACTTTCATGCAGCATATCCATTCCTATCGTCCCGCCGGTGAAATCAGCGATCCGCCGGTGGATGTCGTCACCTTGCCGCATGATCTGCGGCACCTGCGCCGCAAGCTGCTGCATCTGTCGAACGGCGACATGGTGATGCTCGATCTCAAGGAAGCGGTGCTGTTTCACCATGGTGACCGGCTGGTGCTTGAGAACGGGGATACGGTGGAAGTGCAGGCGGCGCCGGAAAAGCTGTTCGAGGTCAAGGCGCGCGATACGCTGCACCTGATCGAGCTTGCCTGGCATCTCGGCAACCGGCACCTGTCGGCGCAGATCGAGGACGGCCGTATCCTCATCCTGCGCGATCACGTCATCCGTTCCATGCTGCAGGGCCTCGGCGCAACCGTCACCGACATTGACGAACCCTTCCAGCCGGCCCGCGGCGCCTATCACGCGCATGGCGACCATGATCACGGCAGTCACGGTCATCATGCCCATGACTGAACCGGTATGACGCAAGACCCGG
>Ga0213835_100691_pt1 | contig 28210 bp, 28 predicted proteins | sample SWPATP01_FD_160576 | JGI IMG/M metagenome (GOLD analysis project Ga0213835, IMG submission 160576) | Coastal seawater microbial communities from Marineland, Florida, United States - SWPA TP0 #1 | ecosystem: Environmental > Aquatic > Marine > Coastal | place: USA: Florida | collected 2016-08-05 | reverse complement strand
CATCTTTCCTCAAATATCCTCGGGGGGAGTCTCCCGCAGGGAGACGGGGGGCTCGAGAGCCCCCCTGCACCGCCGGGTCCGGGCGCCGCCCCCAGCCTCAGGGCGCCATCCAGCGCTGGTTCCACATCCGCTCGCCGATCATGCAGTCATGCCCCGACGCCGCGAACTGCGCCGGCACCACGGCGCCGGAGGCCGTCGCCGGGGCCGGCAGCCGCAGGTCGGCGATCTCCAGCACCAGCTTGCGGCGCACCGCCTCGGCGAACTGCTGCCACGAGGTGACGGGGATCAGGAACGCCCCCGGCCCGCCGATCACGCAGTCGCGAAAGAACAGGTCCAGATCGTCGAGCCGCTGGAACCCACCCGGCCCGGTGTTGGTCAGGAGGGGCAGCCCGTTGATGACGATCCCCCGCGCCACCACCGCATCGCGCACCGGCTGCACCGGCGGGCCGGCATTGTTGGGCCCGTCGCCCGAGATGTCGATGATCCGCCGCGTGCCGTTGAAGCCGTTGCCCTCGAACCGCCCCGCGGCATGGATCAGCGCCGCCGAGAGCGAGGTGCGCGCGGCGGTGCCGGCCGGATTGCCGCGGATCAGGTCGGCGACGGCCAGCGCGTCGGCCTCGGTCTCGATCAGGGACCAGTCCACCACCGTGCGCTGCATGTCCGCGCCGGCCCACTCGAAATAGGTGACCGCGATCCGGCCGAGGAACCCGTCGCGGATGGCGGTCAGCACCTCGGGCGAGGTCAGCGCCTCGGCATAGCCCACGCGCTGGAGGATGAGCTCTTCGGGCGAGATCGAGCGCGAGACGTCGACCGCCAGCACCAGTTCGACATCGACGTCGATGCCGCCCTCTTCCCACGCCGTGGCCACGGATGCCCAGACCAGCGGCAGCAGGATCGCCCAGACCCGAATCCATGCCCGCATGCCCCAGCGTCGCCCCGCCCGGCCCCTCCTGTCCAGTCACGAGCCCGACAGATGGTCGTGAACAGTCCCCGGCCCCCTTGGCGGCGCGAAAGGGCGGTTCAGCCCGCGCGCGGGGTGGCGGCCTCGCCCTCGAGCAGTTGCGCCTGCGACAGGCGGCGATAGGCGCCGCGGCGGGTCATCAGCTCGTCATGGCTGCCCATCTCGGTGATCCGCCCGCCCTCGACCACGGCGATTCGGTCGGCATTGCGGATCGTCGCCAGCCGGTGCGCGATCACGAGCACGGTGCGGCCGCGCGCGAGATCCTCGAGCGAGGCCTGGATCTGCCGCTCGGTCTCGGTATCCAGCGCCGAGGTCGCCTCGTCGAGGATCAGCACCGGCGGGTTCTTGAGAAAGATCCGCGCGATCGCCACGCGCTGCTTCTGCCCGCCCGAGAGCTTCACGCCGCGCTCGCCGATCACGGTGTCGAGGCCGTCGGGCCACTCGGCGATCATCGCCTCCAGCCGGGCGCGGCGGGCGGCGTCGCGGATCTCGGCCTCGGTCGCGTCGAGCCGGCCATAGGCGATGTTCTCGCGCAGCGTGCCGGCGAAGAGGAACACGTCCTGGCTCACGATCCCGATCTGGCGGCGCAGCGAGGTCTGGGTCACGGCGCGGATGTCGTGGCCGTCCACCGTGATCCGCCCCGCCCCCACGTCATAGAACCGCGGCAGGAGCGCGAGCAGCGTGGTCTTGCCCGCCCCCGAGGGCCCGACGAAGGCCACCGTCTCGCCCGGCGCGACGGCGAGCGACACCCCGCGCAGGATCGGCCGCGCGGGGTCGTAGCCGAAGGTCACATCCTCGAAGCCGATGGCCCCGCGCACGGCCGGCAGCTCCACCGCGTCGGGCGCGTCGCGGATCGCCGGCTCGGTCGCGAGGAACTCGCTGTAGCGGCGGAACCCCGCGATGCCCTTGGGATAGGTCTCGAGCACCGCGGCGATCTTTTCCAGCGGCTGGTAGAGGACGTTGATGAGCAACAGAAACCCGACGAAGCCGCCCACCGTCAGCGACCCCGCCATGACGTAGTAGGTGCCCGCCACCAGGATCACGAGCTGCACCACGCGCATGCCGAGGAAGTTGATGGCGAGTGTCGCGGCCATGATCTTGTAGGCGCCGAGTTTCACGCGGCGGTAGGCCTCGTTGTCGGCGGCGAAGAGGGCCTGTTCATGGGCCTCGTTGGCGAAGGCGCGCACGACGCGGACGCCGCCCACATTCTCCTCGATCCGGGCGTTGAAGGCGCCGACGCGGGCGAACTGGTTGCGGAAGTTCAGCGTCATCTCGGCGCCGTAGCGGATCACCAGCCACATCACCACCGGCGCGATCAGCGCCGCGATCAGCGCCAGCGGCGGGTGCACCATGAACATCAGCGCCAGCGCGCCGAGAAAGGTCATGATGGCGACGAAGAGGTCCTCGGGGCCGTGGTGGGCGACCTCGCCGATCTCCTCGAGGTCCTTGGTCAGGCGGCCCACCAGATGCCCGGTCTTCTGGTCGTCGAAGAAGCTGAACGAGAGCTTCTGCAGGTGGTCGAAGGCCCGCCTGCGCATCTCGGTCTCGATGGCGATGCCGAGGACATGGCCCCAGTAGGTCACCACCACCATGAGCCCGGTGTTGACGATGTAGATCGCGAGGAGGCCCGCGGCCGCGAGCGCGATCAGCCCCCAGTCGCCCCGCGGCAGCAGCGTGTCGACAAAGGCCGTGACGGCAAAGGGAAAGCCCAGCGCCAGGAGCCCCGACAGCACCGCGCAGCCGAAGTCGATCATGAAGAGCCGCTTGTGCGGCGCATAGTAGGAAAAGAAGTCACGAAGCAACGGACGGCTCCCCGGGGCGGTGCGGCTGGGTGCGACATAGCGCCGATGGCGGCGGCAGGCCAGCGCCCGCGCGCCTCAGCCGGGGGGGCCGGGGACGGCGGGCAGGGCGGCGAGGCCGTGGAAGTGATAGCTGTCGGCATAGACCGGCGGGCGGGCGAGGCGCAGCGCGGGCCGGCGGGCAAAGAGGATGGGCAGCGCGAGTTGCAGCTCCAGCCGTGCGAGCGGCGCGCCGACGCAGAAATGCAGCCCCGCGCCGAAGGCCAGATGCGGGGCGGCCGGGCGGAAGGGGTCGAAGCGGTGCGGCTCGGGGCAGAGCGCGGGGTCGCGCCCGGCGGCGGCCAGCAGGAGGCCGACATGCGCGCCCCGGGCAAAGCGGTGGCCCGCGACGGTGATGTCGGCATGGGCCTGCCGGGTGAAGAGATGAAGCGGCGGGTCGAAGCGCAGCACCTCCTCGACGGTGCCGGCGATGGCCCCGGGGGCCAGCGCGGCGGTCAGGGTGGCCCGGTTGGTGGTCAGGTCGGGCGCCCAGTCGGTCAGCACCTTCACGGCATTGCCGAGGGTGTGCACGGTCGCCTCGTGCCCGGCGTTGAGGAGCAGGATGCAGGTCGAGATCAGCTCGTCGGTGGAAAGGCGCTCGCCGGCCTCCTCGGCCGCGATGAGCTGGGTGATGAGGTCGTCGGCGGGCCGCGCACGGCGCCGGGCGACATAGTCGCGCAGAAAGGCCGAGAACTCGGCCGCGGCGGTGGCGGCGGCGTCTTCCTCGGCGCGGGTGCGGCCGACGCGGTACATCGCCACCATGGCGTTGGACCAGGCCAGGAGCTGCGGCGCCATCTCTTCGGGCACGCCCAGAAGGCGGGCGATGATGATGACCGGCAGCGGCCGCGCGAATCCCGGCAGGAGGTCGCACTCGCCCTCGGGCAGCGCGTCGACAAGCTCGCGGGCGAGGGCGGCGATGTCGGGGGCCATCGCCTCGATCCGCCGGCTGGTGAAGGCGCGCAGCACCAGCCCGCGCAGCCGTGTGTGGCGGGGCGGCTCGAGCTCGAGCATCGAGTGGTCCTCGACCGCGTAGAAGGGCCGCAGGTGCTCGGGCGGGGGGGTGCGGGTCTCGGGCAGCGGCTCGCGGCCGAAGCGGCGGTCGCGCAGGATCGCGTTGACCGTGGCGTGGTCGGCGGCGCAGGGCAGGCCGTAGTCCTGCCACAGGAACAGGGGGCCGAGGGCGCGGGCGCGGTCGTAGAAGGGGTAGGGGTTCTGGACGAACGCGGGGTCGGTGGGCGACTGGCGCAGGACGGGCAGGGTCATGCGCCGGCCTCCCTGCCGCGGTGTCGGTGCCCGTGGGGCGGATGCGCCCCGCGCGCGACCGGGCCGGCGGCGCCCCACCCGCCCACCCTTGCGCCCCCGACCCGGCCGCACGCGGGGCGCGGGGGACGGCTGGCCGGCGCGGCGGGGCGGGGCCGGGCGCTCAGAACCACTGTCCGGGCTCCATCAGGCCGAGGTCCATGAGCTGTTGCGAGCCCCATTCGAAAGGCACCGAGCCGGGCCAGCGGAAGCTCGCGACGGCCTCGGCGGAGACGGGGTTCGCCTTCAGCGCCTTGGCGGTGCGGAACGAGGCGATGGCGGCGGTGAGGTTGTGATGCCAGGGGCAGGCGTAGGTGTTCAGCTCCTCGTCGTCGAAACGGTGGTCGTCGGTGAGGCTCCGCCCGGGCCCGGCGCGGAACAGCGCGATGCGGTCGATGCGGCGGCGGTGTTGGGGCACATGCTCCTCGAACCGCCAGCGGATGCCGCCGAAGAAGTCGAGCTGGCGTTCGCGCGGATGGCCGTCGGGTCCGCGCCGGGCCAGCGCGTAGTAGCCGATGCGGTCGAGATGGGCATCGGAGAGGCTGACGCCATGGGGCGCGCGGGCGAGGTCGCCCGGATAGAGGTCGATGACGAAGGTCAGCATCGCCTCGCGGCGTTCCTCGGCGTGGAAGGTCACGAGCTCGCGCACGCTGCGGGTCTCGCAGAAGGGGAAGTAGAGGTATTCGGCGTTGAAGCCCCAGAAGATCCAGCTTCCCGGGGCGGCGGCGGCGATGCGGTTGACGGTGGCGGGCACGATGCCCTCGGCCCGGGTGGGCAGGCGCACCTCGGCGAGGCGGGGGTCCTGCGGGCCGCTCAGGCCGAGGCCCTCGGGCACGAAGGCGAGGACGCTGGCGAAGCCGAGGCGCAGGTGGTGGGCCATCGTGCTGGCGATCTCGGCCTCGTCCTCGACGAAGATCAGTGCCACGGGGCCGCGCCGCAGCCGCTCGGGGGCCGCCGCGAGCAGGGCGTCGAGACTGTCGTATCGCATCCGCGTGCAGGTCCCTCGTGCAGCGCCCGTCCCGGCCGGCAGGATCGGGCAGTCGGCGGCGGTTTGCAAGCCGCGCCCGCCCCGCGTGCCCGGGCCTAGGCGGACGGCGGCATTCACGCTATGCTCACGGCATAACGATAAACATCGAAGCAGACCAACGAGCAGGTGACAGGATGCGCAAGGTGCTGGCGGCCTTCGGGCTGAGCATTGTGGTTTTGCCGGGCTGCGGGGTGGCGAATGCGCCGGACCGGTCGCGCACGCCGGAGATCCGGCCGGGCTCGATCGTGCCCCTTGCCGCCGTCGGCCCGGCCGAGCGGCGGGGGACGGCGACGGTGACGCGGCCGCAGGGGTTTCAGCGCTGGATCGACGGGTTCCGCCCGCGGGCGCTGTCGGCGGGGATCACGCCTGCGACCTTCGACCGGGCGTTTCGCGATGTCCGGTTTCTGGAGGACGTGATCACCCGCGACCGCACCCAGCCCGAGTTCACGCGCCCGATCTGGGCCTATCTCGACAGCGCCGTCTCCGACCAGCGGATCGAGACCGGGCGCGCCATGCTGCGCGAGCATGCGCAGCTCCTGTCCGAGATCGAGGCCCGATTCGGGGTCGAGCGCGAGGTGGTGGTGGCGGTCTGGGGGCTGGAGAGCTCGTTCGGCCGCATCCGCGGCACCACCCCGGTGATCGACGCCATGGCGACGCTGGCCTATGAGGGGCGGCGGCAGGCGTTTTTCGAGACGCAGCTCATCGGCGCGCTGCGCATCCTGCAGTCCGGCGACACCACGCCGGACCGGATGGTCGGCTCCTGGGCCGGGGCGATGGGGCACACCCAGTTCATCCCCACCAGCTTCATCGCCTATGCGGTGGATTTCCGCGGCGACGGGCGGCGCGACATCTGGTCGGACGACCCGACCGACGGGCTGGCCTCGGCGGCCAACTACCTCGCCCGGCATGGCTGGACCCGCGGGCAGCCGGCTTTCGTGGAGGTGGTGCTGCCGGCGGGCTTCGATGCGCGGTTGGCGGCCGAGCGGCGGTCGGTGGCCGACTGGCGGGCGATGGGCGTGCGCGCGGCGCCCGGGGCGCGGCTGCCCGAGGGCGGCGAGGCGGCGCTCCTGTTCCCGGCCGGGGTGCGGGGGCCCGCGCTCCTGACCTTCGAGAATTTCCGCGTCATCAAGCGCTACAACAACGCCGATTCCTATGCGATCGCGATCGCGCATCTGGCGGAGCGGCTGCGCGGGGGCGGGCCGCTGCAGGGCAGCTGGCCGCGCGACGACCGGCCGCTCAGCGCCGAGGAGCGTCGCGAGCTGCAACAGCGGCTGAACGCGCGCGGCTTCGACACCGGCGGGGTGGACGGCCGCGTGGGGCCGATGACGCTGGCGGCGGTGCGCGACTGGCAGGCCTCGGCCGGGCTGACGCCGGACGGCTATGTCTCGCTGGAGCTGTTGCAGCGGCTGCGGCGCTGAGGCAGGCGGCGCCGGCCCGACGGCCTCGGCCCGCATCCCATGGCCCGCCCCCCGGGGCCGGCGCCTCAGGTGACCGGCACGGTCTCGGGGACGTGGTTCGGGATGACGTATCCGGCAAAGACCGTCAGCCAGGTCCCGTCCGCCTGCAGGACCCTCAACGATGCCGACAGATGCGTCGGCAGGTACTGCTCGATCCCGATGATGTCGCGCTGTTCCTGGGTGGTGCAATCCGCCAGCGCCTGCGTGCGCCCCGGGGTCATCCCGACCTGGCCCACCACGTCGACGTCGTACTTCACCGTCAGGCCCCGGTGCACGGCCTCCTTCAGCGCGCCCTCGACCTCGTTGGCCATCCGCGTGTTGCCGTCGGCAGAGAAGGGCACGACGTTGGTCTCGAGCCGTCCGCTCCCGTTCACCTGATGGTTGAGCAGATGCGCGAGCACGTAGTGCGGTTTCCGGCCGATCGCGAGCGTGGCCTCGCTCACGTGGCGCCGCTTCTTCAGCAGCAGCCATTGCGGGGCGGCGATGCCGATGAGCTTCTGGTCGGGCTGCGAGCCGAAGCCGCCCCGGTCGGTGACGCTCGGGTCGCCGACAAAGGTGAGCTGGCTCGTGGTGGCCAGGGCGGTGCCCATGCCGTGATGGGGGCTGACCGGCCCGAGGCTGACGCCGGATTCGCCGATGATGTTGTGCTTGACGGCGAGGTTGCGCACGCGGGTGGCGAGGTCCTTGACGCTGGTGTCGCCCTTGCGGTTGTAGATGTCGAAGTCCTTCATCAGGGCGGCGTGCATCGCGCCCAGCAGCATCCCGAGATCGTCGAGGCCAGGATTGACGGCCATGCCGTTCACGAGGACCGTATCGCCGAAGACGCCGTAATCCTGACCCGCGTGCAGGGCCTTGATCGCGCCGACCGCCACCTTCGCGTTGCTCTCGATCGCCGAGATGAGCTCGTTCCAGAGGCTTCGCCCCAGGCTGTCCTTGAGCGGGAAGCTGCCCTGTCGGATCAGCCGCTGCAGTGCGTCGGAGAATTTCATGGCAGGCCCCCTCACCCCCGTGGGAGCCGCCAGTGTCCGCCCGGACATGCGCGATGGCAAGCCTCGATGCCCGCCCCCCTGCCTTTCGGGGGTTCGGCGCGGCCCGAACGCAAGAGGCCGCGCACGGGGCGCGGCCTCGGACCCCGTCGGGGACAGGCGGGTCAGGCCATCGCGGCGCGGGCCTTGCCGACGATCTGGCCGAAGGCCTCGGGCTCGTGCACGGCGAGGTCGGCCAGCACCTTGCGGTCGACCTCGATGCCGGCCTTCGCCAGCGCGCCCATGAAGCGCGAATAGGTCAGCGCGGGGTCGATCTCGCGCACCGCGGCGTTGATGCGCTGGATCCACAGCGCGCGGAAGTTGCGCTTGCGGGTCTTGCGGTCGCGGGTGGCGTACTGGTTGGCCTTGTCCACCGCCTGGGTGGCGGTGCGGAAGTTGCGCGAACGCTGGCCGTAATAGCCCTTGGCCGCCTTGATCACCTTGCGGTGGCGGGCGTGGGTGACCTTGCCGGATTTGACGCGGGACATGGCTGCTCTCCTCTCAGCGGTCGTAGGGCATGAACTGCTTGACGATGCGCGCGTCGGCCTCGGCCAGCGCGGAGGTCCCGCGGGCGTTGCGGACGAACTTGGCCGTGCGCTTGATCATGCCGTGCCGCTTGCCGGCCTGCTGGGCCAGCACCTTGCCGGTCGCCGTCACCTTGAAGCGCTTCTTTGCGCTCGATTTGGTCTTCATCTTGGGCATTTCGGTCTCCTCTCGAGAGATACGCGCGCGACTCGGCATGCCACATCGGCCGGCCGCGCGAGGGTCAGGCGGGCCGCATACCCGCCTGCGCCGCGACATGCAAGGGTGTCGCCGTGACCGCGCCCGCGCCTGCCCGATCAGTTCACGAAGGACCCGACGACGCGGATGAAGGCGGTCGGCACCTCGGAGATCTGGTATCCGGTCGGGTGCATGACGTTGGCCAACGCGATGCAGCTGAGCGAAAGCGCGGCCATGGAGACGGCGGCGCTGGGCTTGCGCGACTCGGTCAGGGCATTGAGAAATGACGGAAGGGCAAAGATCCCGACCGCCACGCCGACGATGAGAAAATAGTCCGACATTTCAGGCCAACTCCGGCGAGCGGCCCCCACCGCCCTTAACCTTACTCCGGATCGCTGCGAAAGATCAAGCGCTCTTCACAGGGCGCCACGCGCAGGATGTTGGTGGTTCCCGGCACGTTGAACGGCAGGCCGGCGGTAACCACGATCTGGTCCTGCGGCCCGGCGAAGCCGTCGGCGCGCACCGCCCGCACCGCATAGAGCACCGCCTCCTTGAAGCGCGACACCGGGCTGTCGGTCAGGACATTGTGCGTGCCCCAGACGAGGCACAGCCGGCGGGCCGTGGTGGCCACCGAGGTCAGCGCCACGATCGGCACCGCCGGACGCTCGCGCGCGACCAGCGCGGCGGTGTGACCCGATTCGGTGAAGCAGCAGATCGCCTTGATGTCGGTCGCCTCGGCGATCTCGCGCGCCGCCGAGACGATCCCGTCGGCGATGGAGCGGCGCGCGACCTTGCGCGAGGCGGCGATGATGTCGCGATAGGTCGGGTCGCTCTCGACCTCGATGGCGACCTTGTTCATCATCGCCACCGCCTCGACCGGATAGTTGCCGGCCGCCGATTCGGCCGACAGCATCACCGCATCCGCGCCCTCGTAGATCGCCGCCGCCACGTCCGAGACCTCGGCGCGGGTGGGCATCGGGCTCTGGATCATGCTCTCCAGCATCTGGGTGGCCACGATCACGGGCTTGGCCTCGGCCCGGGCCTTGCGCACGAGCTGCTTCTGGATCGGCGGGACCGACTGCACCGGGAGCTCGACCCCCAGATCGCCGCGCGCCACCATGATCCCGTCCGAGGCGGCAAGGATCGCCTCGAACTCGGTCACCGCCGAGGGCTTCTCGATCTTGGCGAGGATCAGCGCCCGGCCGCCGGCGAGGGTGCGCGCCTCCTCCACGTCCGCCGCCCGCTGCACGAAGGACAGCGCCAGCCAGTCGACCCCCAGCCCGCAGGCAAAGTCGAGGTCGGTGCGGTCCTTTTCCGACAGCGCCGTCAGGGGCAGCAGCACATCGGGCAGGTTGACGCCCTTGCGGTCCGAGATGGTGCCGCCCACCGTCACCGTGGTGTCGGCGAAATCGGGGCCGCAGGCCTCGACCCGCAGGCGGATCTTGCCGTCGTTGATCAGGAGCGCGGAGCCGGGCTTCAGCGCGGCGAAGATCTCGGGGTGGGGCAGGCAGACGCGGTGGCTCTCGCCCGGGGTGGGGTCGAGGTCGAGGCGGAAGGGCTCGCCCTCGTCCAGATCGGCGGCGCCGGCGGCGAAGCGGCCCACGCGCAGCTTCGGGCCCTGCAGGTCGGCGAGGATGGCGATGGGCTTGCCCAGATCGGCCTCGACCTCGCGCACGAGCCGGTGCCGGCGGGCGATGTCGTCATGGGTGCCGTGGCTCATGTTCAGCCGGAACACGTCGGCGCCGGCCTCGGCCAGCGCCCGGATGGTCTGATAGTCGTCCGAGGCCGGGCCGAGCGTGGCCACGATCTTGACGCAGCGCAGGCGGCGCATCGTGCTGTCTCCAGTGCGGGCGGTCGGCCCCGGTATCGCCCGGAACGCCCGCGGCGGCAACCGCCCGGCCTGCGAAATCTCCATGACGGGGCCGCGGGGCTTGACCTCGGGCCCCCTGCCGCCCAGCTTTGCGGCGGAGAGGGAGGGTCAGCGCATGGACAGCCACGGCATCGACGACGCCACCCGCGAGGCACTGGAGGCCGCCGCCTTTCGCCGGCTTCTGGAGCATCTGCGCGGCCGGACGGATGTGCAGAACATCGACATGATGAACCTCGCCGGGTTCTGCCGCAACTGCCTCAGCCGCTGGTACGACGAGGCCGCCGCCGAACGCGGCATCGCCCTGGGCAAGGAGGCCGCGCGCGAGATCGTCTACGGCATGCCCTATGCCGACTGGGTGGCGCAGCACCAGCGCGAATCGACCCCCGAACAGCGCGTCACCTTCGAGGCGGCGTTCCGCACCAACGTCGGCCCGCGCGACTGACCTCCGCCCCAGCCGGTCGCCGCCTGCGCCACGATCCGTGCCGAAGCGGGCGTTTGTTTCCGTCGCCGCGGGGCGGGGGAACACCCCGTTGACCTTGCCCCGACGTCGCCGCAGCGTGCCGCGTCACATCGGGTGGAGGCCGGGGATGGAGATCCTGTTCTTGCTGCTGTTCGTGGGTTTGGGGGTCGGGGCGTTCGCGCTGGCGGGCGGGTCGGACGATGGGGGTGACGCGGGGGACGGGGGCGACGACGAGCCGCCCGGCCGCGTCCTCGTCGGGACCGGGGGCAACGACCTTCTGGCCGGCGGCGACGGCCCCGACCGGATCTTCGGCGGCGACGGCGACGACACGCTCCTCGGCGGCGAGGGCAACGATTCGCTCTTTGCCGAGGCGGGCGCGGACCTGCTGTTCGGCGGCCCCGGCAACGACCTGCTGCGCGGCGGCGGCGGCCCCGACACCATGTTCGCGCTCTCGGGCGAGGACACGCTCTTCGGCGAGACCGGCAGCGACTTCCTCGTGGCCCTCGACGGCCCCGACCGGCCCGGCGCGCCCGACGAACTCTCCGGCGGCTTCGGCGTCGACTTCCTTGTGGGCGACGACGGCGACACGCTGACCGGAGGGGCCGACGCGGACATCTTCGCCGTGGTCCGCTGGACCCACGACGACGCCCCGGTCGTGATCCGCGACTTCACGCCGGACGAGGACCGTCTGGAGATCATCGCCGACCGGACCGGCTTCAACGCGGTGATGTGGGACGACCTGTTCCTCGCGGTCGACCAGCAGCGCGGGCAGGTGAACGTGCAGCTCTTCGGCCGCACCGTCGCCATCCTCGAAGGCGTCACCGAGCCGCCCGAGGACGTGGTCCTGCTGCACCAGGACATGCGCACGGTGCTCGAGAACGTGCGGCAGGCCGAGGCGGCACAGACCGCGCGCGCCCGCGCCACCGCCTGACCCGGGGGGGAGCCGCCCCGCAGCAGGTGCGGCCTGCGGGGCGCCCCGCCCTCGGCCCGTCAGATCGCGGCGGCGCGGCTCGTCTCGATGTAGATCTCGCGCAGCCGGCGCGAGAGGGGGCCCGGACGGCCCTCGCCGATGGCCTGGCCGTCGATCTCCACCACCGGGGTGACGAAGGCCGAGGCCGAGGTGACGAAGGCCTCGTCGGCCGCGCGCGCCTCGGCGATGGTGAAGGGGCGTTCCTCCACCGTCATCTGCGCCTCCGCCGCCAGCCGCATGACGGCGGCGCGGGTGATCCCGTGCAGGATCTCGGTGCCCAGATGCCGCGTGATCAGCTTGCCGTCCTTCACGATCCAGGCGTTGTTCGAGGTGCCCTCGGTGACATGGCCGTCCTCGATCATCCAGGCATCGTCCGCGCCGGCCTTCTTCGCCGCCATCTTGCCCATCGAGGGATAGAGGAGCTGCACCGTCTTGATGTCGCGCCGGCCCCAGCGCAGGTCGGGGATCGAGATCACCCGGATGCCGTTCAGCGCCGCCGGCCGCTCCAGCACCGGCACCGCCTGGGTGAACAGCACGAGCGTCGGCGCCGCCCCGGTGGGATAGGCGAAGTCGCGGTCGGCGGCGCCCCGGGTGATCTGCAGATAGACCAGCCCCTCGGTCACCCCGTTGCGCGCCACCAACTCGCGGTGGATGTCCAGAAGCTCCGCCCGGCTGACGGGGCTCTCCATCTCCAGCTCGCCCAGCGAGCGCTCCAGCCGCGCGGCATGGGCGTCGAAATCCACCAGCCGGCCGTCGACCACGGTGGTCACCTCATAGACCCCGTCGGCGAACAGAAAGCCCCGGTCGAACACCGACACCTTCGCCTCCTCCTCCGGCAGGTACTCTCCGTTGACATAGACGATCCGGCTCATCTCTCGCTCCTTGCCTCTCCGCCCGACGGGCGCCCCGCGTGCCCATAGCGCCAAAACGCCCGGCGCGCCAATCGCCTCACCCCCAGAGCGCGGGCTCGGGCGGGTGCACGCCCTCATCGTCATAGCAAAGCGGCGTCGCGCGGTCCTCGGCCAGCAGGAGCGGGCCGTCGAGGTCCACCACCTCCGCCCCCTGCGCCACCAGCACCGCCGGCGCCATCGCCAGCGACGTGCCCAGCATGCAGCCCACCATCACCCGATAGCCCTGCGCCACCGCCTCGTCGCGCAGCGCCAGCGCCTCGGTCAGCCCGCCGGTCTTGTCCAGCTTGATGTTGACCATGTCGTACTTGCCCTTCAGCCCCGGCAGGCTGGCGCGGTCGTGACAGCTCTCGTCGGCGCAGACGGGCAGGGGGCGCGCGATCTCGCCCAGCATGTCGTCGGCTCCGGCGGGCAGCGGCTGCTCCACCATCGCGACGCCAAGGCGCAACAGATGCGGCGCCAGCCCGGCATAGACCTCCGCCGTCCAGCCCTCGTTGGCATCGACGATGATGCGGGCGGCCGGCGCCCCCTCCCGCACCGCCTCCAGCCGCGCCATGTCCCCCTCGGAGCCCAGCTTGATCTTCAGAAGCGGCCGATGCGCCTGCCGCGCCGCTGCCGCCCGCATCCGCTCGGGCGTGTCCAGCGACAGGGTGAAGGCCGTCACCACCGGCCCCGGCGCCGCCAGCCCCGCCAGATCCCACACCCGACAGCCCGCCTGCTTCGCCTCCAGATCCCACAGCGCGCAATCCACCGCATTCCGCGCCGCCCCGGGCGACAGGAAGCCATACAGCGCCTCCCGGTCCAGCACCGCCGGCAGCGCCGCGATCTCCTCGGCCACGCTCTCCAGGCTCTCGCCATAACGCGCATAGGGCACGCATTCGCCGCGCCCGACATCCGCGCCCTCCGCAGCCGTCACCGTCAGCACCTTCGCCTCGGTGCGCGAGCCGCGCGCGATGGTGAACACCTCCGCCAGCCGGAAACTCTCCGCCGTCACACCGATCCGCATCGCCCCCTCCCCTTCATCTTTCCTCAAATATCCTCGGGGGGAGTCCCCGCAGGGGACGGGGGGCAGAAGGCCCCCCGCGACACCGCCCCACGCGCCCCCGCCTCAGATCGCCGCCAGCGCATCCACCAGCCGGCCCGGCCCATGGCGCAGCGGGTCCACCGTGGGCAGGCCCATCTCCCCCTCGACCTCGGCGCAATAGATCTCGGCCGCCGCCGCCTGCATGCCCGAGGTGTTCACCGCGATCCCCACCACATGACAGGCCGGGTTCGCCATCCGCGCCATCTCCAGCGCCAGATCCCGCAGCGCCTCCAGCGACGGCATGCCATAGTCCGGCAGGCCGCGCATGTGCCGCCGCGTCGGCTCGTGGCACAGGATCAGCGCGTCGGGCTGCCCGCCATGGATCAGGGCCAGCGTCACCCCGGAATACGAGATGTGAAAGAGCGAACCCTGCCCCTCGATCAGGTCCCAGTGGTCGGGGTCGTTGTCGGGGGTCAGCCATTCGATGCTGCCGGCCATGAAATCGGCGATCACCGCATCCAGCGGCACGCCGTCGCCGGTGATCAGGATGCCGGTCTGCCCGGTGGCGCGGAAGCTCGCCTTCATGCCGCGCGCGCGCATCTCGCGCTCCATCGCGATGGCGGTATACATCTTGCCGACCGAACAGTCGGTGCCGACGGCGAGCAGCCGCCTGCCCGACCGCTTCACCCCGTTGGCGATGGGGTACTTCACGCTCGGCACCCGCACATCGTGCAGCCTGCGCCCCGTCGCCCGCGCCACCGCCGCGAGGTCCTCCTCGTCGCAGAGCAGGTTGTGCAGCCCCGAGGCGAGGTCGAGGCCCTCCTCCAGCGCCTCCACCAGCACCTTCTTCCAGCTCTGCGCGATCACGCCGCCGCGGTTCGCGACCCCGATCACCAGGGTCTTCACCCCCGCCGCCTTCGCCTCGGCCACCGTCATGTCGGGCAGCCCGAGGTCGGCGGCGCAGCCGGGCAGCCGCAGCTGGCCCAGCGCGAACTCGGGCCGCCAGTCGCGGATCCCTTGCGCGACCTTCGCGGCAAGCTGGTCCGGCGCGTCGCCGAGAAAGAGCAGATAGGGCGTCTGGATCGACATGGGAGGTCTCCGGCAGGCATCAGGGGCGAGTCGATGGGCAGAGTGCCCGCGCCCGGGTGCAAGGTGATGGATATCCCGCCCCCTCTGCAAGGCATCGTGCGAAGATCCGCCGGCCCCGGGTCGGCTGGGCGCAAGATTCTCCCGCGCCTGCCCGTCGCTGCGGCGATCCGGCCCCGCCCCTCAGCCCCCGTCCCTCGGCCCCGCCCCTCGGCCCCGCCCCTCAGGCCAGCGGCGCGTAGAGGTCGGTGCGCAGCGCCTCGGGCGGGGTGTCGGTGGGGTCGTTGCGATAGATCTCGAAGGACGGCGCCATCGCCGGCCGCTCGCCGGCCTCGGCCATCCACGGCCCGTAGAGCCACCCCCATGCCGCCCCCAGCCCGTCATAGGGGCCGGTCATCTCCAGCACCGCATGGCGGCCGCCGGCCAGCACGCGCTCCTCCAGCCCGTCCGGGCAGGCCACCCCCTCGGGCAGCTCCACCGCGGCAAAGCTCTCCAGCTCGGCCGCGGGCGTGCGCTCGGGGTCGGAATACGCCACCATCACCCCGGGCCCCACCCGAGAGGCCAGACCGGCCGCCACGAGCGTCTCCCAGACCCGCCGGAACACCGGGCCGACCTCGGGATAGGGGCCGGTGTGGGGCAGCCCGGCCAGCCGCCGCTCGGCCTCGTCGCGTATGCTTGTGGTATACATCGCACCCTCCTGTGTTGGCCCGCGCGCATCCCGGCGCATCTGCGGCGCCGGGATTGCAAAACCGCGCCGTCACCGTCATATCCGCTGCGCAGGCCGCCGGGAACACCACAGCATGAACTATCTCGAATTCGAAAAGCCCCTGGCCGAGATCGAGGGCAAGGCCGAGGAGCTTCGCCGCCTCGCCCGCGCCACCCCCGAGATGGACGTCGAGCGCGAGGCCGAGGCGCTGGACCGCAAGGCCGAGGCGCTCTTGCGAGACCTCTACAAGACGCTGACGCCCTGGCGCAAATGCCAGGTCGCGCGCCACCCCGACCGGCCGCATTGCAAGGACTACATCGACGCGCTGTTCTCCGAGTGGATGCCGCTGGCGGGCGACCGCAACTTTGCCGACGACCAGGCGATCATGGGCGGCATCGCCCGGCTCGACGACCGCGCGGTGGTGGTGATCGGGCAGGAAAAGGGCCACGACACCCGCTCGCGGATCGAGCGCAACTTCGGCATGGCCCGGCCCGAAGGCTATCGCAAGGCGATCCGGCTCATGGACCTCGCGCACCGCTTCAACCTGCCGGTGATCACGCTGGTGGACACGCCCGGCGCCTATCCCGGCAAGGGCGCCGAGGAGCGCGGGCAGGCCGAGGCCATCGCCCGTTGCACCCAGAAATGCCTCGAGATCGGCGTGCCGCTGGTCTCGGTCGTGATCGGCGAGGGCGGCTCGGGGGGCGCCGTGGCGCTCGCGACCGCCAACCGCGTCGCGATGCTCGAACACTCGGTCTATTCGGTGATCTCGCCCGAGGGCTGCGCCTCGATCCTGTGGAAGGACGCTGAAAAGATGCGCGAGGCGGCCGAGGCGCTGCGGCTGACGGCGCAGGACCTGTCGCGGCTGGGGGTGATCGACCGCATCATCCCCGAGCCGCTGGGCGGGGCGCAGCGCGCGCGCGCCGAGACCATCGCCGCCGTGGGCGCCACGCTGCGCTCGCTGCTGGGCGAGCTGGCGGGCCGCAAGCCCGCCGCCCTGATCGCCGACCGCCGGCGCAAGTATCTTCAGATGGGCGCCCGCGGCCTCGCCGCCTGAGGCGCGCTCACTCGGCCTCGAACTCCAGCGCCACGCCGTTGATGCAATAGCGCAGGCCCGTCGGCGCCGGCCCGTCGGGAAAGACATGGCCGAGATGCGCGTCGCAGCGGCGGCAATGTACCTCGGTGCGGCGCATGAACAGGCTCCAGTCCGATTTCTCGCCGATGGGCGCGCCCTCGGCCGGGGCCCAGAACGAAGGCCAGCCGGTGCCGGAGTCGAACTTCTGCGCCTGGTCGAACAGCCGCGCGCCGCAGCAGACGCAGCGGTAGACGCCCGGCCCCTTGGGGAAGCTGTCATGGGTAAAGGCGCGTTCGGTGGCGTGCTTGCGGGTCACGCGATAGGCGAGGTCGGACAGCTGCGCCCGCCACTCGGCATCGCTCTTCACCAGTTTTTCGGGCTCGGTGTGCGTCTCGCTCATGCAGCCTCCTGTCATTCGGTCGTCAATGTGGCTATGCTACGGGCTGCTCCAGATGTAGGCGCGCCGGGCCGGGCGCCAAGACCGGAAGGAGCCGCCGCGATGCCCACGCCGCCGATGGCGCCGCAACCGGGCCGCTTCGCCGTCCGCACCGCCGCGACGGAGGAGGACCTCCGCAGCGCCCAGCGCCTGCGCCACATGACCTTCGTCGCCCGCCGCCCCGGCGCGACCACGCGCGGCGCCGGGCTCGATGCGGACGCCTTCGACGCGCGCTGCCGCCACATGCTGGTCGAGGAACGCGCCACCGGCCGGCTGGTCTGCTGCTTTCGCCTGCTGCCGCTGGCCGGCGGGGCCGAGATCGGCCGCAGCTATTCGGCGCAGTACTACGAGCTGTCGTCGCTGGCGCGCTACCCCGGACGGATGCTCGAGGTCGGGCGCTTCTGCATCGACCCGGAGCGGGCGGGTGAGCCCGACATCCTGCGCCTCGCCTGGGCGGCGATCGCGCGGCTGGTGGATGCCGAGGGGGTGGAGCTGATGTTCGGCTGCTCCTCCTTCGAGGGGACGGAGGCCGAGCGCTATCGCGATGCCTTCGCGCTCCTCGGCCTGCGCCACCTCGCGCCGCGGCGCTGGCAGCCGCGGATCAAGGCGCCGCGGGTCGTTCCCTTCGCCCGGCGGCTGCGCGCGGTGCGGCCCGATCCGCGACGGGCGTTCCAGACCCTGCCGCCGCTCCTGCGCAGCTATCTGGCGATGGGGGGCTGGGTGTCGGACCACGCGGTGATCGATGGCGAGCTCGACACGCTGCATGTCTTCACCGGGCTCGAGATCGCCGCGATCCCGCCGGCGCGGGCGCGTGCGATCCGGGCCACGGCGGCGGCGCTGGGCGAGGCGGCTTGACGCTGCCCGGCGGGGGGGCTAGCCCGCGGCCATGGCGCGCGCGACCCTCCTGCAGCTTTCCGGCATCTCCCTCGGCCACGGCGGCACCCCGCTGTTCGACGGGCTCGACCTTGTGGTGCACGAGGGCGAGCGGATCGCGCTGGTGGGCCGCAACGGCTCGGGCAAGTCGACGCTGATGAAGCTGATGGCCGGGCTGGCCGAGGCCGACGCGGGCGCCCGCAGCCTCGCGCCCGGGGTCACCGTGGGCTACATGGAGCAGGATCCGGACTTTGCCGGCTTTGCCACGCTGGGCGATTTCGCCGCCCATGGCCTCGCCCCGGGCGAGGAGTGGCGGGTGGAGCGTGTGGCCGAGGGGCTGCGCCTTGACCCCGCGCTGGCGGTCGCCTCGGCCTCGGGCGGCGAGCGGCGCCGCGCGGCACTGGCCCGGCTGCTGGCGGCCGAGCCGGAACTGATGCTGCTGGACGAGCCCACCAACCATCTCGACATCGCCGCGATCCGCTGGCTGGAACGCCGGCTGGCCGAGACCCGCGCGGCCTTCGTGCTGATCAGCCACGACCGCGCCTTCCTGACCGCGCTGGCGCGCACGACGCTGTGGCTCGACCGCGGCGCGGTGCGGCGGCGCAACGAGGGCTTTGCCGGGTTCGAGGCCTGGCGCGACACGGTCTGGGCCGAAGAGGACGAGGCCCGCCACAAGCTCGACCGCAAGATCCGGGCCGAGGCGCGCTGGGCGGTGGAGGGGATCAGCGCGCGGCGCAAGCGCAACCAGGGCCGGGTGCGGGCGCTGGCGGGGCTCCGGGCCGAGCGCGCGGCGATGATCCGCCGCCAGGGCGCGGCGGCGATGGCGCTGGAGACGGCCGCGCCCTCGGGCAAGCGGGTGATCGAGGCCGAGGGGATTTCGAAGAGCTACGGCGACAGGCTCATCCTTCGGCCGCTGTCGCTGCGGCTCCTGCGCGGCGACCGGCTGGCGGTCGTGGGGCCGAACGGCGCGGGCAAGACGACGCTGTTGCGGCTCCTGCTGGGCGAGGAGGCGCCGGATGCGGGCGAGGTGCGCCTCGGCACCAACCTCGAGGTCGCGGTCTTCGACCAGACGCGGGCGCAGCTCGACCCCGAGGCGAGCCTGTGGGAGACGCTGACGGGCGATCCCGTGATGCGCGTCCCGGGGGCCGCGGACCAGGTGATGGTGCGGGGCACGCCGCGGCATGTGGTCGGCTATCTCAAGGACTTCCTCTTCGACGAGGCCCAGGCGCGCGGACCGGTCAAGGCGCTGTCGGGCGGCGAGAAGGCGCGCCTCCTGCTGGCGCGGATCATGGCGCGCGAGTCGAACCTGCTGGTGCTGGACGAGCCGACAAACGACCTCGACGTCGAGACGCTGGACCTGTTGCAGGACCTGCTGGGCGACTATGCCGGCACGGTGCTGCTGGTCAGCCACGACCGCGACTTCATCGACCGGGTGGCGACGGGTCTCGTGCTGCTGGAGGGCGAGGGGCGGGCGACGGTCTATGCCGGCGGCTGGTCGGACATGCTGACGCAACGCGGAGCCGAGCCCGACTGGGGCGCGGCGGAGGCAGAGCGTCCGGCCGCAGCGAAGGAGCCGCGGGCCGCGCGCCCGTCACGCTCCGAGGCACGGCAGGCCGGGCTCAGCTTCACCGAACGCCACCGCTTCGAGGCGCTGCCCGGGGTGATGACGAAGCTCGAGGACGAGATCGGCCGGCTGTCCGATCTTCTGGCCGATCCGGAGCTCTTCACCCGCGATCCGGCCCGGTTCCGCAAGGCCACCGAGGCGCTGGCCGCGCGGCAGGCGGCGCTGTCGGCGGCCGAGGAGGAGTGGCTTGCGCTGGCGGAGAAGGCCGAGGGCTGAGCCGTCGCTGGCTGTGACGGATCGGTGCGACGGCGACACCCGCGCCCAAGAACCTTGAAAAGGTTCTTGGCAAAATTCTTGCAAGAATTTTGTGCGCCCGGCTGCGCCGGGCCGGCCTCAGGGCATGCGCAGCGCCCCGTCGAGGCGGATGGTCGTGCCGTTGAGATAGCTGCATTCGATGATGAAGCGCGCAAGCGCCGCGAATTCCGCCGGGTCGCCCAGCCGGTGCGGAAACGGCACGTCGCGGGCGAGCCCCTGCATGATTTCCTCGCCCAGCCCCTCCAGCATCGGCGTGCGGAACACCCCCGGCGCGATGGCCATCACCCGGATCCCCAGGCTGGCGAGATCCCGCGCCATCGGCAGGACCAGCCCCGTCACCCCGGCCTTGGAGGCGGCATAGGCCGTCTGCCCCTTCTGCCCGTCGAAGGCGGCGACCGAGGCGGTGTGGATCACGACGCCGCGCTCGCCCCCCTCGTCGGGCGCGTTTTTCGCCATCACGTCAACGGCCAGTCGCGCGATGTTGAAGCTTCCGGCGAGGTTGATGTCGAGGGTGCGCCGAAAGGCGGCGAAGTCGTGCGGGCCGTCGCGACCGAGGGTGCGGGCGGCGGTGGCAATGCCGGCGCAGTTGATGCAGGCGGTGAGGCCGCCCATGGCCTCGGCCGCGGCCGAGACGGCGGCGCGGGCCGAGCCCTCGTCGGTCACGTCGACCTCGGCAAAGCCGGCGCCGATCCCGGCGGCGAAGGTCGCCCCGCGCTCGGCGTCGCGGTCGAGGATCGTGACCGCCGCGCCGGCGGCGCGCAGATGGGCGGCCGTGGCGGCGCCGAGGCCCGAGGCGGCTCCGGTGACGATGGCTTTGGTGCGGGCGATCTGCATCGGCGGCTCTCCTGTCCTGGCGCGCGAGGGGTGCCCGTTCGGGCCGCCCTTGTCCAGTGGCGCGGCCTGCGGTCGCGGACCGTCACGGCTGCGTGCGGCGGGATGCGGAACCGGACCGGGCTTCACATCTTGTGGTGGGCAGGGGCGGCCGGATCCGTCCCGTGACAGGCTGAGGAGAAAGAGCATGAAACGGATGATCGCAGGAGCAGGCGTGGTGGCGATGGGTCTCGGGGCCTTCACCGGAGGTGCGGTGCATGCCGGGGCCGTCGGCGCGCCGGCGGCGGAGCCGACCGTGGCCGCGCCCGCGCCCGCCCCGGTGGCGGCGCCGATGCGGGCCGGGCACGCGTGGACGGGGCTCTATGGCGGGGCGCGCCTCGGCTGGGGCGAGAGCGGTTCGGGCGCCAGCGGCAGCGGCGGCATCGGCGGGCTGCATCTGGGCTATCTGCAGGATTTCGGCGGCTTTGCCGCCGGCATCGAGGGCAGCTATGACGCCGCGCGGATCGGCACGGGCCTGGGCGGGCGGCTGAACGAGGTGGGCCGGCTCGGCGTGCGCGCCGGGGTGACGACGCCGGATCTGTTCCTCTATGCCACCGGCGGGGCGGCCAACGCCCGCATCCGGGGCCTCGGCAGTGAGACCGGATGGTTCGGCGGTCTCGGCGCCGAGATCGCCGTCACCGAGCAGATGCGCGTCGGCGGCGAGGTGCTGCACCACCGCTTCCGCAACTTCAGCGGCAGCGGCGCCAACGTGAACGCCAACACGGTGCAGGCGCGGGTCTCGTTCCGCTTCTGAGCGCTCAGGCGAGGTCGCGCAGCACCGTGGCGGCGCACATCACGTCGTCGCGGGTGCAGTCGAACTGGCCCACCTGGATGCGGATGACGCTCGCGCCCCCGTGGCGCGTGGGCGTGACGTAGATGCGGCCGTCGTCGTTGATGCGCGCAAGCAGCGCCTCGGTGGCCGCATCGCCGTCGCGATGGGCGAAGGTGAAGAGCGACAGCACCGGCGGCGTGACGATCCTGAGCCGGGGGTGGCCGGCGATTTCGGCCGCCAGCTCGCCGGCCCAGGCGACATGGTCGCGGATGCGCCGCCGCAACCCCTCGAGGCCGTAGGCGCGGAACAGGAACCACAGCTTCAGCGCGCGAAAGCGGCGCCCGAGCGGGAGGGTCCAGTCGTTGAAGTCGGTCACCGGCCCGGCGCCGGCGGTGGCGAGATAGGCGGGCTTCATGCCGAGGGTGCGGATCTGCGGGCCCGGGTCGGCGAGGAACTGCACCGCGCAGTCGAACTGCGCGCCGAGCCATTTGTGCGGGTTCACCACCACCGAGTCGGCGCCCTCGACCCCTGCCCAAAGCGCGCGGAACTCGGGGCAGATCATGGCGCTGCCGGCCCAGGCGGCATCGACATGCACCGGCAGGCCGTGCGCCTTCGCCACGGCGATGGCCGGGCCCAGCCGGTCGCAGGCGCCCACCGAGGTGCCGCCGGTGCACAGGATCACCCCCGCCGGGCGGTGCCCGGCCGCGCGGTCGGCGGCGATCGCGGCCTCCAGCGCCGCCGCGTCGATCGAGAGCGCGGCGTCGGTCGCGACCTTGACCAGATTGTCCTGGCCGATGCCGGCGACGCGGGCGGCCTTGTCGACCGAGGAATGCGTCTGGTCCGAGGCATAGAGCCGCAGCCGCGGCCCGCCCGCGAGGCCGGTGGCGTTCGCCCCGCCTGTCGCTTGTTCGCGCATGGTCAGCACGGCGGCCAGCGTCGCGGTGGTGGCGCTGTCGTGGATGGTGCCGGCCATGCCCGCGGGCAGGCCGAGCGCGTCGCGCAGCCAGCCCACCGTCACCTGTTCCAGCTCGGTCGCCGCCGGCGAGGTCTGCCACAGCATGCATTGCGCGGCCATGGCGTTCGCCAACTGTTCGGCCAGCATCGAGGCGGGCGCGGCATTGGCGGGGAAGTAGGCGAAAAAGCGCGGATGCTGCCAATGGGTCATCGCGTCGGGGATCAGCGCCTCGAAATCGGCGAATATCGCCTCCATCGGCTCGGGCGTCTCGGGGGCGTGGCGGGGCAGGGCGGCGGCCAGCGCTCCGGGCGTCGCGCGCGCCCGCACGGGGCGGTCGCGCAGGCCGCCGTGATAGGCATGCGCCCAGTCGGCGGCGTGGCGGGACCAGTGGCGCAGCTCGTCGTGGTTCATCGGTGCCTCCCTTTGCGCGGCATCAAGCGCATGGGCGCGGCGGGTGCAAGCGGCCGGGGGCGATTGCCCCTGCCGCGGCGGGCGGCGATGGCGTAGGCTCGGGGCCATGACGCAACGCGGGATCAAGCGGTTTCTGCCCCGTGGCCTCTATGGCCGCGCCGCGCTCATCCTGATCCTGCCGATCGGGGTGTTGATGCTGCTCGTCTCGGTGGTGTTCATCCAGCGCCATTACGACGGGGTGGCGGCGCAGATGACGCGCAACCTCGCCGCCAGTCTCGGCTATCTCGCGCGCGAGGTGTCCGGGGCGCCGGACCTTGCCACGGCGCAGGCGCGGCTGCGGGCGCTGGAGGGGGCGCTGGCGCTGCGGGTCGCGCTGCCGGCGGCGGAGGGGGCACCGGCGGGCGATCTGCGGGCGCTCGACGACCTGACGGGCCGGGTGGTGATCGCGACGCTGCGGTCCGATCTGGCGGGGGTGCAGGCGGTGGACCTGTCGTCGGTGCGCAGCGAGGTGCGGCTCTGGGTCGAGACGCCGCATGGGCCGATGCTGGTGGCGCTGGACCGTCGGCGGGTGTCGGCGTCGAACCCGCATCAGCTGCTGGTGATCGTGCTGGCGGCGGGGCTGTTGATGACCACCATCGCCTATGTCTTTCTGCGCAACCAGTTGCGGCCGATCAAGCAGCTGGCCGAGGCGGCCGAGGCCTTCGGCAAGGGGCGCGTCGTGGCGTACCGGCCGCGGGGGGCGAGCGAGGTGCGGGCGGCGGGGCTGGCGTTTCTGGCCATGCGCGACCGGATCGAGCGGCAGATCGAGCAGCGCACGCGCATGCTGTCGGCGGTCAGCCACGACCTGCGCACGCCGCTGACGCGGATGCGGCTGGGGCTGGCCCTGATGGAGGATGCGGACGAGGCCGGGGCGGCCGGGCTGCTGCGGGACGTCGAGGAGATGGAGCAGCTCGTCGAGAGCTTTCTGGCCTATGTGCGCGGCACCGCACCGGACGAGGCGGTGTCGGCCGATCCGGTGGCGCTGGTGCGCGAGGCGGTGGAGCGGGCGGGGCGTGCCGGGCTGTCGGTGGAGCTGTCGGCGATGGCCGCCGAGGGAGGGGCGGCGCCGCTGCGGCCGCAGCTTCTGGCGCGGGCGCTGGACAATCTGATCGGCAATGCGCTGCGCTATGGCCGGCGCTGTGCCGTGGGGGTGGAGGTGGATGCGGGGTCGGTGCGGATCGTCGTCGAGGACGACGGCCCGGGCATTCCGGAGGCGCGCCGGGCCGAGGCCGTGCAGCCCTTTGTCCGGCTGGACGATTCCCGCAATCAGGACCGCGGCTCGGGCGTGGGGCTGGGGCTGGCGATCGTGGCGGATGCCGTGCGGGCCCATGGCGGGAGGCTCGATCTGGGCGAGAGCGCGCGGCTGGGGGGGCTGCGGGCCGAGATGGTGCTGCCGCGTTGAGGGCCGGGGTGCCGTCGTCCGGTGTCGCGGCAGCGTGGCGGACGGGCCAGGTTCCGGACGGCGCGGCGCGTTCCCTCGGGCGGGACGGCGCCTCTCACCGTGGGGCGGTGCCGGGCCCGGCGTGGCAGGGGGGCTCTCGAGCCCCCCGTCGCGCGATGCGCGACTCCCCCCGAGGATATTTTCGGAAAGATGAAAGGGGGGTGTCGTGTCTCCGGCCGGTCAGGCCCCCCAACTGCGGACCGGGCCGCAATCCATGTGGACGAAGTCCGAGCGGGAATAGCGGCCCACGCCGCCGGCGTTCAGTGCCGCCGCGGCGCGGCCCATCTGCGCCACCGAGCGGTTGCGCAGGCGCAGGTCGGCGGCCTGTCCGCGCAGGTGCAGCGAGTTCTGCGCCACCGCGCGCGAGCGGGCCCGCAGCATGGCGTTGGTCTGCTGCGAGCGGAAGCCCGACAGCAGGGTGTAGGGCTCGTTCACGTCCAGCAGACGATGGGCGGCCGCCATGATGTCGATGGTGCGGCGGTCGATCTCCATGCTGCGGTTGTCGCGCCAGTCGCGCATGAAATGGGTGATCGCGCGGAGCGATTCGGGGATGTAGCTGCCGTCGATCCAGTAGATGACGTCCAGCCGTTCGCCGGTGCGGCCCGAATACATCCTCAGTCGGCGGATGTCGCCGCCACCGCGCAGGAAGCCGGTGGCATTGGCGTGAAAGGGGGCTGCGGCCACCGCTGTCGCGGCGAACGCCGCAAGAAGGCCACGCCGGGTGACCCGGGAAGAAGCGCCTTGGATCATTCTGATCTGCCTGTCCCGTTGCTGCTGCCTTGGTCTGTCGAGGTCGCGACATCTGCCGGTCGCGTGATGCGCACGGTTTTGCCACACTGTCGCCCCGATCCCAAGGCCCGAGGGGTCCGGTTGTTCCCCCCGCGCCGATTTAGGCGGAAAATTGCTGAAATATCGTTTCCGTTGGGGCAGACTGCTCCGGGGCTGTCCGGCGCGCGGGGATGCGACCTGCCTGCCCGATGCCTGTCGTGCCGTCGTCACCGAGGAATGTCATGCCCGTCTTCACCGTCCGTTCATCCGTCGCCTCCGTGCTTGCGCTCGTTGCCGCCGGCCTCGTGATCCTGCCCGCCGGCCCGTTGCGCGCCGAGGCGCCGGGGGCGACGCCGGGCCAGCCACCCGCGGGGGCGCCCGGGGCCGAGTTCCTGCGCGTCACCGCCTTTGCGCAGGCCCTCGCCGAGGCCGCCTCGGAGGATCCGGTCCTCGCGGCGTTTTACCGCGAGCGTGGCTTCGCCCCGGTCTGGACCGGCCCGGAGGATGCCGAGCGGCGGCGCATGCTGCTGTCGTCGCTGGCGCGCGCGGCCGAGCATGGGCTGCCGGCGCGCCGCCATGACCCGGCCGCGCTGACGGCAGCCTTCCATACTGTGGCGAGCGAGCGCGATCTGGGCCGGCTGGAGGCGCGGATGAGCCTCGCCTTCCTCGCCCTTGCGCGCGAGCTGCATGCGGGCGTGTTGCGCCCGTCGCAGGTGGACAGCAACATCCGCCGGATCGTGCCCGAGCTGGACCGCGCCGCGGTGCTGGCGCGGCTGGCGGAGGAGAGCCCGCAGGCGATCCTGCGCGATGTCCTGCCGGTGGCGCCCGAGTACAACCGGCTGCTCAGGGCGCGCTTTCTGCTGGAGCGGCAGATCGCGCGGGGCGGCTGGGGGCCGACCGTGGCGGCGCAGCGGCTGGCGCCGGGCGATTCGGGGCCGGCCGTGGTGGCGCTGCGCAACCGGCTGATCGCGATGGGCTACCTCGAGCGCAGTGCCGCCGCCAGCTATGACGGTGCGCTGCAATCGGCGGTGCAGCAGTTCCAGCTGCGCCACGGGCTCGCCCCCGACGGGGTGGCCGGGGCCTCGACGCTGCGCGAGATCAACACCCCGCCCGAGGCGCGGCTGGCCAGCGTCCTCGTCGCGCTGGAGCGCGAGCGCTGGCTCAACATCCCGCGCGGCGAGCGCCACATCTGGGTGAACCTCACCGATTTCTCGTCGCGCATCGTCGACCGCGACCGCATCACCTTCGAGACGCCCTCGATCATCGGCGAGACGCGGCGCGAGTTGCAGACCTATGAGTTCTCCGAGCTCATGACCTACATGGAGATCAACCCCGACTGGACCATCCCGCGCGAGATGGTGGGGCGCAGCTATCTGGCGGCGCTGCAGGCCAACCCCTATGCGCACGGGCAGTTGCAGCTGGTCGACGGCGCGGGGCGGGTGATCGACCGCAGCCGGGTCAACTTTTCCGCCTATACCGCGCGGACCATGCCGTTCAACCTGCGCCAGCCGCCGGGGCCGTCGAACCCGCTGGGCAAGGTGAAGTTCATGTTCCCCAACCCGCATGCGATCTATCTGCACGACACGCCGACGCGGAACCTCTTCGGCCATGAGGTGCGGGCGTTCTCGAACGGCTGCATCCGGCTGAACGACCCGGAGGCATTCGCGCATGTTCTGCTCGCGCGGCAGGTCGAGGACCCGGTGGCCTATTTCGACCGCATCTGGCGTTCGGGGCGGCAGACGCGGGTGTATCTGGACGATCCGGTGCCGGTGCATCTGGTCTATCGCACCGCCTTCACCGATGTGCGCGGCGCGCTGCACCACCGCGCCGATGTCTATGGCCGCGATGCCGCCATCCTCGCGGCGCTGATCCGGGCGGGGGTGCAGGTGCCGGGCGCAGGGGGGAGCTGAGCGCGGGGCGGGCCGGGGCGGGTGCGCGGGGTCAGGCGTCGAGGTCGATCCAGACCGGGACGTGGTCGGAGGGTTTCTCGCCCGCCCGCACCTCCTTGTCGATGCCGGCGGCGGTGAGGAGGTCGGCGGCCTGCGGGCTCAGCAGCAGGTGGTCGATTCGGATGCCGTCGTTGCGCTCCCAGGCGGCGGCCTGATAGTCCCAGAAGCTGTAGTGCCCCGGGCCGGGCTCGCGCAGGCGGAAGGCGTCGGCATAGCCGAGGTGGATCAGCCGCCGGAAGGCCGCGCGCGTCGCGGGCAGCGCGAGGGCGTCCTGTGTCCAGGCCTCGGGGCGGGCGGCGTCGGCGTCCTGGGGGATGACGTTGTAGTCGCCGGCCAGCACCACCGGTTCCTCGGTGGCGAGGAGGCGAGCGGCATGCGTCTGCATCCGGGCCATCCAGGCGAGCTTGTAGTCGTATTTCGGCCCCGGCGCCGGGTTTCCGTTGGGCAGGTAGAGCCCGGCCACGCGGACCGCCCGGGTGCCGATGACCGTGGCCTCGATCCAGCGGGCCTGTTCGTCCGCCGCATCGCCCGGCAGCCCGCGCGCGACATCCTCGAGCGGCAGGCGCGACAGGATGGCGACGCCGTTGAAGCCCTTCTGGCCGTGGGTCTCGAGCGTATAGCCGCGCTCCTCGATCGGGTCGCGGGGGAAGGCCTCGTCGACGCTCTTGATCTCCTGCAGGAGGGCGACGTCGGGTCGGGCCTCGTCGAGCCAGCGCAGGAGCGCGGGCAGGCGGGCCTTGATGCCATTGATGTTGTAGGTGGCGATGCGCATGGGCGAGGCCTAGCGCGGCGCGGCGGCGGCCGCAATCGTCCTGTGTGCTCCGCCCCCCGCCCGCCCCCCGCGCGCGCCCCGGAGGCGTCGCTCCCACCCACCCGCCCCGCGCCGCCTCCGGGGCGCGCGCGGGGGGCGGACGGGGCGGGGCGGGTCAGCGGATCTCGACGAGTTCGACCTCGAAGTGCAGGTCCTTGCCGGCCAGCGGGTGGTTGGCGTCGAGCACCACATGCGCCTCGGTCACCTCGGCCACGGTGACCGCCACCGTCTGGCCCGTGGGGGCCTGAAGCTGAAGCTGCGTGCCGATGTCGAGGGGGATGTGGGGCGGCACCTGCGCGCGAGGGATGGCCTGGCGGGCGGCGGGGTCGGCGGGGCCATAGGCCTGATCGGCCGGGATCTCGACCTGCTTGCGCTCGCCCACCTCCATGCCGGCGACGGCGCCGTCGAGCCCGGCGATGATCTGGCCGCTGCCGAGGGTGAACTCGAGCGGCTCGCGGCCGGCGGAGCTGTCGAAGGTGGAGCCGTCGGCGAGCGAGCCGGTGTAGTGAATGCGAACGGTGTCGCCGGGTCTGGCGGCGGTCATGGCGTGTCCTCGGTGTCGGGGATGTGTCGGGGGTGGGGG
>Ga0213835_100689_pt1 | contig 28229 bp, 20 predicted proteins | sample SWPATP01_FD_160576 | JGI IMG/M metagenome (GOLD analysis project Ga0213835, IMG submission 160576) | Coastal seawater microbial communities from Marineland, Florida, United States - SWPA TP0 #1 | ecosystem: Environmental > Aquatic > Marine > Coastal | place: USA: Florida | collected 2016-08-05 | reverse complement strand
GGCGGTACTCCCCAGCTCTTCGAGAATCTGTTCGAGGGATTTGCCCTGGGCCAGACCGTAGCCCACGCGATAGTTGCGACTGAGGGGACTGGTACAAGTAGCAAGCATATCTCCCAGCCCTGCAAGACCCAGGAAGGTTTCCGGCTGGGCTCCCAGGTGCGCCCCTACGCGAATCATCTCCGGTAACGCCCGCGTAATTAAAGCTGATTTGGCATTGGTGCCGAGCTTGAGGCCTTCGCAGACCCCTACGGCGATCGCCATGACATTTTTCAGAGTGCCGCCTAATTCAGTGCCCAGGGGATCGTTGTTGGTGTAGACCCGGAAACAGTCGGACGCAAACACTTCTTGGACAGTTTCTGCGGCCTCTAGGTCAGTGCTGGCTACTACCGTCGCGGCGGGCAAACCAGCTTCAATTTCCTTCGAGAGGTTCGGCCCCGATAACACGACTACTGGGTGGTCAGGGAAAGTTTCTTGCCAAATTTGAGACGGAGTCCGGGTGGTCTTGGGATCTAAACCCTTGGTGGCCGTCACAATAATTGCCTTGGCGGGGAGGGAAATCGCCTTGAGTTGCTCTGCTACATCGGATACCCCCTTCATGGAGATGGCCGAAATGATGATGTCAGCGTCGGCGATCGCCTCTTCGAGAGAAAGCTCACCCCGGCGCGACCAGAGCCGCAGATCATGGTCATTCACGGCGGCTAGGGTGGCGAGGGCGGAACCCCAGGCCCCAGTCCCCAGCATGGCAATGGTTTTACGGTTTGTATTCACAGACTTTAGACGTATTGTCGGGACAACAGTATTAAGGGATTGGGCGTCTTGGTCAAGGTCATTGGGAGAAATGGTTGTCATCTATCTTCTCAGAAAAATCGGGTCTAACAAACTTGAGTCGGGAACGAGAACAACGCCAACCGCCTACCGGTGAAGTTGTTTGCTTTAGTGTAAGTAAGAATCTACGGCAAAACCGTTAGGAATAAACTTCTGTTTTTGAGGCCTGGGCCTGGGCCTCAATGCGATAGTCAGGCAGACAATTCTGTTCAATGAAGGTTTTGTAATCGGCCACTTGGCGATCGCCTTCGGCATCATCCCAACCACAGTGGGTTTTGAGGGTCGCCACGAGGGTCGGCAGGGCATCATAGCCGTAGTTCGCCAACATCGCGAGGGTGGTGCGGCGGCGGCAAATATCCTTGAGGTTATAGGCCAACTCAGAGCGCACCGCATAGACTGCTTGGGCCTTAATATCTGGGAGATAGGGCACTAGGCGATCGCCCAGGTCAGGGGCATCATCTACAAGGGCGAGGACTTCCGGGGCTTTAGCGCCATACATCCGGAACAGATGTTGGATCGTGGTGCGATCAACCGTGGGCGTATAACGACGGATCATGGTTTCAATGGTGTGGGAATTAGCGGCGATCGCCCCCGGTAAAGTCCGTTTGCGGGTGGGACAAGGGGGAGCGGGACGATTCAACTTGCGGTAGACCAAATCCACCATTTCTTCGCCCACCTGGCGGTAGGTGGTTAGTTTGCCACCAATCAAGGAAATCAGATTTCTCGCCCCTTCAGGACTATGGTCAAACAGAATATGACTACGGGTAATACTGCCGGGTTTTTTATCCCCCACGTAGGGCAAGGGCCGCACTCCAGAATAGGTAAAGCGAATATCGGCCCGACTGAGCTGGGCAGAGGGTAATACTCGATTGGTTTCGGCGAGGAGATAATCGATTTCGTCGTTGTCGGCCTTCACCTGATCGAGGCTGCCGGTATATTTCAGATCCGTGGTGCCAATGAGGTATTTACCCAGCCAGGGAATGATGAAATAGGGGCGATTATCGCTGGCCGCTTCCACATAGAGGGCGGCTTGGGGAGCTCCAGGGAACGGATCAACGACAATGTGGCTTCCCTTGGTACCGCCCATTTTTTGTTCTGTGCCGATGGGTTTAGCTTCGCCGGCGGCGCGGCCCAACTGACAGACTTCATCAACCCAGGGGCCGGAGGTATTCACGACCATGCTGCCTTTAGCTTGAACCGTAAAGGTTTGGCCCGTGAGCTGATCTTCACAGGCGATCGCCTGAATTGTGGCGGTATTCTCATCCCGTTGAAGAGCTGTGACGGCGGTGTAGTTTAAAACCGTGGCCCCCGCTGCCTGGGCATCCAAAATATTCTCTAAACAGAGTCGTTCGGCGTATTCTACCTGGCCGTCGTAATATTGGGCGGCCCCAACCACATCCTGCGATCGCACCGTGCGGAAAAGATTCTGGAACTTGCGGGCGCTCAACATCCGGTGGGAGGGCACCGTTTTATCAAAACTCAAAATATCGTAGAGCAACATCCCTGCTTGGATGAGCCAGTAGCTCCGGGCCGCCCCTTTGTAGAGGGGGATCGTCATTTGGAGCGGTTGCACCAGGTGGGGCGCGGTACGCAGGAGCACTTCTCGCTCGTGGAGGGACTCCCGCACTAAATGAAACTCTAAATATTCTAGGTAACGGAGGCCCCCATGGATTAGACGGGTAGACCAACTGGTGGTGCCACTGGCGAAATCTTCCTTTTCAATGAGCAAGGTTTTTAAGCCCCGTAAGGCCCCGTCCCGGGCGATCCCAGCGCCATTAATGCCGCCACCAATGATGATTAGATCGTAGGTTGTGTTTTGAATGGTTTGAAAATCTCGCATTATTCAGGTTGGGAATTAGGGTCAAACTTGTGCGGTTAGTTGGCTTGGGTCATGACTGGTGCAATCCACCGTTTTTGTCTCACTACCCAACCCAGGGGATTTTTAAGGCGGCGATCGCCTCTCCCCCAGGTTAAGCAAAAAAACGACCTAGACGGGGGTCGGCTCCTTACCCAGGACTGCCGTTGCCTTGGCTTCCCGGAACATATGATTGGCCCACTGCTGCACGTCATAGCGTTGGATCGCCTGGTACATACTCTTCATACGCCGTTGTTGTTCCTCGACGGGCATGGCCAGGGCTTGATCAATGGATTCATCCATCCGCTTCGCCGCGTAAGGATTGGTGAGGATCGCATCGGGCAGTTCCACCGCTGACCCGGCGAATTCTGACAGGATCAAGACCCCATCATCGCAACCATGGGCGACCACATACTCTTTGGCGACTAGATTCAAGCCATCCCGCAGCGGCGTAATCCAGGCAATATCTGCGGCCCCAAAGAAACCGAGAAGTTCCTCGTAGGAGAGGGCACTGGTAAAGAGCAAAATCGGGGTCCAGTTCAACTTGGCAAAGCGACCATTGATCCGACCTACGAGTCGCTCAATTTCACTTTGGGCATTTTTATAAACTCGCATCCCAGAGGCAGCCTTGGCCGCGGCAACCACCAGATTCACTTTGGTTTGCAACTCCGGTCGCCGTTCTAGTAGGCGTTCATAGCAGACCAACATTTCCTTGGTGCCCTTCACGTAGTCCACCCGTCCAGCGGACAAAATCAGCTTGTTGCTGCCTAGTTCTTCCCGGATTTTGCGGATTCGCTCCTGGGTACTGGCTTTCTCTACCTGGGCACGGATCTGGGTGGGGTTTGTGCCCACGGGGAAAGCATCCAAATTCACCAGGTGATCTTTATATTTCAACTGGGTGGTAATTTCGGGTTCTGCGAGGGCGGTGCCTACGGCAGTAAAGGCGTGCTCATCGACGGGCACTTGGCGGGTAATTTCGACCTTGCGCAAACTCCGGGCGACGGCGACAAAGTTTTGCACGTAGCGGGGCAAATGGAAGCCACACAGGTCACAGCAGAGGAGACTGTCTACGATCGCTTCACGCCACGGCAGAATGTTAAAAATATCAACACTCGGAAATGGCGTGTGGTGGAAAAAGGCAATTTTAGCGTTGGGTTTCTTCTGGCGGATAAAGTAGGGGGTCAGCCAGAGATTATAGTCATGGACCCAAAAGAGGGCGTCATCGTCGGCATCTTCGCAGGCAGCCTCGGCAAACATTTCGTTGATTTGCTTAAAATTTTCCCAGTCTGAGGAGTCATAGGTAAACTGCCAGGGGAAGGAGTGCAGAATCGGCCAGAAGGCTTCTTTTGAGGTGATGTGATAGAAGTTTTTGACCTGGTCGGCGGACAAGGGGATGCGGTGAACCACGGAGTTTTCCTGACCGGGAAATGCCATCTTGGCTTGGAAATTTTCTTGTTGTTTGCCAGAGATTTGTTTCCAAGCGACCCAGGTGCTTTGTTCAGCGTTGGCAAAGAAGCTTTTAAGGGTCGGCATGATCCCGTTAGGGCTTGTTTTGTCACGGTAGAAGGTTTTACCGTTTTCGCGCACCTCATCATAGGGTTCCCTATGGTAGAGAATGACGAGAGAAGATTTCATTAAGACCTCCAGGGGTTGGTATGGTTCAGATAAAAAAAGGCCGCTTGCGGTAACAATGGGCCTGTGTCCAGCAGATGTTGTGGGCCGGGGGCACCGGGTAAAAATGATTTGCAACCTGGATCTTGGGGGGCAAACCGTTGGCGATCGCCGTTACACAGCACCCAAATCAACCATTGGCTCTAGCCTTGAACTCACTCCCCACAACCAGAGGCACAACACTGGGGCAATGCTCACCAACAAATATTTAGAGGCCCAGCGTCAAGGGCGTTGCCATTATTTCCCGACGAACGGCAAATTTAGTGGGGAAGCTCACCTGGGGAAGCTGGGTTTCAAAACTTCCGAGGGCTTGTTTCATGGGCCGTAAAAACTACAAAAATGGTCGATAAATGGCCATCGTATTCAATTGGACACTTTTTCATTATAACATTTTTCTCAGTTTATGTTTTTGGCTGAGTTAGTGATGGCTTGCCGGAGGGAAAGATAATGATTTATTATGGGTGGGACTTTTTATTTAAACGGTTATCTGTGGGGTGAAAGCTCGTCGAAAGGTTAATCTTTCGGGCAAAACTTAATCTTAAATTAAGGTAGTTTTAAGCTCAAAAAATCGATGCATCACAAAGATTCCTGATGCTTTCTGAAGTAATTAAGGTATGAATAGCCGCATTTTAAAGTGATTTTTTGGGGGCGATCGCCGACAAATTGATAGCCGAAAAAATAATTTGATTCTGTCAGGATATATTGATTTATCTCATCGACTCATCAGTTATCTTTGCTGTTTTGCGATCAAAAGATAAGTCATTCGGCAGATGCGAGGATGCATGGGTTGGCAACGGGCGATCGCCCCAGGCACCCGATCCGATGAATTAGTTGTTGTTACGGTTACTTAGATAGTGAATACGGCCTCTCAAATTCAGCTTAGCGAAGCAGACACCCAAATTTTGTTAGATTGGGCAGCCCAAGTGACCCATTCCAATGAAAGTTATTTCCACAAGGGGCAACGCCTCGCCAAACGCTTGGGGGCCCATTACCGGGCGGATGGCCTCACGGAGATCGGTTTCTGGACACCGGAACTGGCAGGGGAAGTGATCCAAACAAACCGCGATATTTTCTTAGAAGTCTTTACCCCCCTCGAAGCGGTAGACTTTAGCGCCCCCAGCCAAACCATTAAGTGCCGCCGGGACTGTGTAGAACTCAAACAGCAGGGGGAATTCTGTTGGGGGGTAGTTGCGGGGATGCATCCAGGCACGAGGAAGCAAATGGGCTCTCTGTACTGGTTGCGCTACTGTGATCGCCTCCAGAATGAAATTTCGATCATCCGTGATGTTTTGGCCTATTCTCTGCCCTATGGGGTTTTTGGGCCAGCGGAACTCTACGACATGGACAGCCTCCAGCGGCAGCGGACAGACCTTGCCTATTTTGAGGCCCATTCGACCCCCCTCGACCCCGACCAAGCCTCCTGGGAACGGCCGATCCTTGATAATGCCAATGAAGTGCTGCCCCGGGTGCCAGCCCCTTTAAATATTTTGCAGGTTCACCTCAAAACAGCATCCCCCGAAGGAACCCTAGCGGGCCTGACCCAGGTTTACCAGCGCCTCTCGGAAAAGATTGCCGCCGGAGAACCCCTCACCGCTGCCGAACAAAATTATGTCGGTTACGACGCGCTGCAGTTGCTCCCCATTGAACCCACCATTGAATATCGCCTTGAGGGGGACAACCGCCACCACGAATTTTTTGCGATCGCCCCCAATGAAGCTATTGAAACCGGAGAAATGGCCTGTGGCCTCGAAGTAGAAGTCACCCTCCGCAAGGCCAAAACCCAAAATTGGGGCTATGATGTGCCGATTTTAGGGTCGGCGGCGACCAACCCAACAATCCTCAGTAGCCTCCGTCCCGATGAATTGGTGGACTTTATCAGTACCCTCCATAATTTTGCGGGGGGGCCGATCCAAATTATTTATGATCTGGTCTATGGCCATGCGGACAATCAATCGTTGGAACTCCTGAACAATCAGTACCTCAAAGGCCCAAATATGTACGGGCAGGATCTGAACCACCAATTACCCCAAGTGCGGGCGATCCTTCTAGAGTTGCAACGGCGGCGTATTAACTCCGGGGCCGACGGCATTCGCATTGATGGCGGGCAAGATTTCCGCTTCTTTAATCCCCTTTCCGGTCGCGTTGAGCAGGATGATGCTTATCTGTTGGCGATGAGTGATGTGATTCAGGATATTGGCGATCGCCAACGGTTACTCTTCACCATCTTTGAAGACGGTCGGCCCTGGCCCGAAGAAGGCTGGGAAAATTCTTCAACCTATCGCGATTTGATCGAATTACGCCCAGAATCCTACCAGTGGGGGCCATTGATTTTTGCCCACAATACACCCACCATCGAAGGGTTTTGGGATTATAAATGGAACCGCATTATTGAAGTGATGTTCCAAGGCGATCGCTGGATCACCGGTTGTGCCAACCACGATACGGTGCGTCGGGGGAACCAAATCGATGCCCAAGCCGCCGCCATTAACTGGCATTTGGGCGCGACCCTCAACGAAGTTATTTTAAATGCCTACGATAATCCGGCGACTACCCTCTGGGTCTATGGCTTTATGCCCGGCCTGCCGATGGATTTTATTAATTCTTTGATGCGGGCACCCTGGGGCTTTTTCCGCAATACTGACGAACTTTATGGGGTCAAAGTCGCGGCGGAAGAAGTGGGCTTTTTGGACTGGCAGATTACTCCTGAATTATTTGCTAAACCCTGGGCCTTCCGGCACCTCAAACAGTTGGGCTTTGAGGATCTAGATTTTCTGAAGCGGTTTATGCGCGCCTTGAACGAGGCGATGATCGTCACAGATTACGATTTACAGAGAACCGCCGATCTGTGCCAACGTTGTATTGGTAATCCCGACGGGGTCTGTGAAGTCAAACCGATGCAGGAAATTGGGGAGTCCGATCACCAGGCTTTCCTCGACCATTTAACGGTGCCGAAACTGAAGACCATTGCCATGGCGTTTATGGAGGATGGCCACGAAACCTGTCGGGTTTCCCATTATCTCGACCGGGTTGATTCCGCCCAGACGGAATTTAACTTAGCCCTGCGGGAATATCGTCGCGCTCACCCTTGGCTGCGGGAAAATCTCCAGGAAGGCGATCGCTTTAATCGCCTCAGCAATGAGGAACACACGATCTTTTACGGTCTGCGCACGGAACCCCTTGAGGATGAAAGTGACCAAACCCCAGAACAAATCGTGATGGTGACCCACATGGGCGGCGAACCAACCACCATTACCCTCGGTGATTGGCTCCAGTTGGATCTTTCTGAATGGCGTGTGGCGATCGCCACCCCTGGTTTAGACATTGGTCAAACAGAAGATGCGCTGAAGATCTTTGAATTAAAAGATAGCCAAGGCCTCGTTCTTGAGCGTATTTTTGACGAGTAAAAGCTAATGGTCTTGTTAGATCATTCATCCTAGGACTATCGAATGATGTTGCAAAATCAGAAAAGATAGGTTGCAGATAGTCCATAATGATCTGACAAGTCACGCACCATTGTTCCACCAAATAAATTCAAGAAATCACCTTTCCCTGGCAGTTCATACTGGGAGGCTGTACGAAATTTTGTAAGATCAAGTGTTGTGCGATTCGGTTGAATGCTTTCATTACTGACTAATACATAGTCTAGCCATTCAGATGGATCATTTGGATAGCGATATTTTGCGAGATCATTCATGCGAGGATCAAAAGTATAACCCTGGGGAATATTTCCTAAAAACTGAGCATTTAAAGTCTCAAGAGCATTGTCATATTCAGCAGTTTGATAATTAAAGTTCAGGTCACCAGCGATAATGATTGCTTCTCTCCGTGCTTGTGCTCCCCCTGTTTTTTGATTAATAAAAGTCTCCAATTGTCTTAATTGATTTGCTCTGACACCGCTATTTTCCGTATCTGCTTGTAGATGAGTCCCAAAAATATGATAGATGATCCCTTCTTTATTAATTTTGGCGTACACAGCCCCCTTATTCGATTGACAATCAAAACCGCTACAATCAGAAAAAATAATCTGGTCAGTTGCCATGATCGGCCAGTGACTTTGCAGATATACCCCACCATCTTCTAGTTTTCCGTTGTTCATATCTACTACTTCAGTAGCAGAGAAATACCCCGCTTCTTTTAAACTGCGCGATAAGTTGTTTCGAGCTTCATTATCGAAGGCTTCATTAATGACAATGACATCCCATGGGTTTGAATTACGAATCGCTGTGGCAATTTCTTGGGCGCGGTAATTTTGCATGAGATTGCCTTGGCCGGGAATATTGCGGCTTAAGAGCATTACATTGTAATTGAGAATAGAGAAACTTTTGCTCTCAAGATTATTTGAAAATTCAAGCTGGCAGACAGACATAACCCCTGAAATTGTTGTCCACCAGTGACCAGTCCAGGTTCCTCCTTCTTCCTGAGCGAGTCGGGGACACTTGATATTCGCATCACTTTGATTCCAAATTGGTCCAGCTTCAACGGCGCGAGTGGTATTTGCAGTCGCAGGTAAACTCAAAGAAAATAGGAGGCTAATCGTTGAAGTTGTGAAACAGGAAAAGAGAGCAAGTTTGTTAAACATAACTTTTGTCGCTTTGAGTAGTAATTTTGTTGCTTTACGGGGGTGTATTTTGGGGTTGAATTTGACCCAAATAATATTTGATCTGATTACCTTGTGTTTGAGATGCTTACCGTAAAATACTTGATAAGTAAAATAGGCTCCTTGTTTTGAAGCCCTTAGATTACTAATTTGTCAATCGTCATATCCGGTATTAGCGGTAGAAAGAAGTCACAGCATATAGATCGCTCTTCGGCTCGTTATTTTGTCCATAGGAGATCATCTTGCGGTAAACATCCAACTGAAGCTGAACATTCCGGGAGGAATCATTGAGATAGATAGACCAGTCGTCGCGTCCTGTTTCCTGGAAGGTGAATGTTACTTGACCATTAGCATTGAACTCTTGCCAAACTCCGGGACTGGTTTCTCGTAGATGACCATTTGCAAATCTCGCTAGGGTGACGTCGGAAGCCGTAATCGGATATAGATCACTTTTCGGCCCGTTATTTTGCCCATAGGAGATCATCTTGCGGTACAAATCTAACTGAAGCTGGACATTCCGAGAGGCGTCATTGAGATAAACAGACCAGTCGTCGCGTCCTGTTTCCTGGAAGGTGAATGTTACTTGACCGTTGGCATTGAACTCTTGCCAAACCCCAGGACTTGTTTCTTGCAGATAGCCATTCGCAAATTTGATCAGGGTTCCGGTTACGGCATTCGGTGTAGGAGTTGTTGGGTTTACGGGCGGTGTCGTGTTTGTGGGAGGTGCTGGCGTGGATGGTGTTTGACCAATGATTTGACCGCCTTGACCAGAGACAACCCAACCTGCTTGCAACCACTTGGGTAAATATTGACGACGAATCGTATTGACTTGGTCAGGATCGAGATGCGTAAACCATTCGTCCTCTAGTGTATCTAAGCCAATTGTTGTAATTGAACCATCTTCGTTGCGCTGAGGGATAACGAGGAAATCACCTGAACTAACAGGACGAATTTGCGCACCAACTTTGCGGATAGCACGACTTTCACCCGTAGAGGAGCGATACACCTGTTCAGCATAGGGAACCTCAAACGTTATCTTACGGATGATCGCTGTATGAGCTGGTGCCATAAATGCCCAATTAAATTCCGAAGCGCTCATTTTTTCCTGGGATTCGGAACTTGCTTCATTAATGGAACGTTGCCATTCTGCACGGGCCTCTGCCCCAAAGGTTCCAGCCACAGTCTCCGGACTTTCATAGGTGATCGAAATTCCAGCGCCGACGGTATTAGTCGTGTCTTTAGATACAGAAACGCCATCAACCCGACTCCAGCTTTCTGTAATGCGCATTACTTCCTGCTCAAGAGTACCTGGGTTATTGCTGAATTGGGCCAAAGTAATTCTGATCGGGTTATTCACAACGGGGCCAGCAGGCGTAACCGTTACCCTAGGTAGTGCTCCCCCTGTGCGATTGAAGGAGACGGGATCGTAATCTAAAAATTTACGAATTGAGAATTCAGACCATCCGTCTGCATCATCTTTACGATTACAGGTGGTATCACGGTAAACCCGGACATAGTTGGCGGCCCATTTATCAGCTAGCCAGCCATCGACATCAATGGTGACTCTATTGATAAGGCCAATATCTAAGGTTTCATGGACAAATTCATCTAAATCATTATTTTCATGGCTACCTTGCAGTGTGAATTGTTCACTCGTGCCATTTTCGCCGTGCATCGTCATGTAAATGGGATTATCTGTACCAGAGCCGGAATCTGTGTAAGTTTTGACAGAGATACAGTAGGGAATGGTGCTTTGGGCTTGGGCGGGTTGGACTGTGCCCACGAATCCCAGCGTCAGTAAGCTTCCAAGGGCGGCATTTTTGAGGAGGGGAGAGGAATCAAAGTTAAACATAATTCTTAGTCTTTGTAAAAAGTCAGTCAGTTATGAATCAGTTGCAAGGTAGTAGTTATAGAAAAATTTGTCCTATGCAGTTTTTGATGGTTATGAACTGGAATTATTATTATTAATGAAGCCTTGAAACTACTACTAAAAGAGAGTTTCAGGAAAATTTCGATTTTAATCATTGAATATAGACATCACACATAATCTGTCTTATATCCAAAGAACATTATTAAGATTCAGTGGGAAAAACTTCAAAAAACTTGTATCTTTGCTGAGAGTGCTGAGTCGTTTTATTTAAGCTGAATGCAAGCAAATTCAAATAGTGCCATTACTTTTGCATCCTAAAGCTGCATATTACAGCAAAAAAGTATTCTGTTTTACAAAACAGCTTGCATTGAAATATTTCTTATGAACTTTTCCGGATCTTGAGGCCTAACTTTTACAATTTCTCCATTGAAAAATCTGCTATTTTCACCGCCGTTTCTTCATCGACTTGAAGTGTGTTCTGTTATAGATTCCCCTCATCAATTCAGATCAGACTGTAATGAAATACGGCCAAATATAGTCGGTTGAAGAAAGTGGCTTCAACCCTGAACAAAGGGAGCATCAAGACAAAAGTGGCAGCTTTCACAGTTATGATTTTGGGGCTTCGTTAGCTAGGGATGCACTCGCATTTTTATGTTGGGAGATGAGAGCCAGAGTCGTGGCGATCGCCAAACAAACCACCCCGATCAAGCCTTGCAAACGGTTTGCTTCTGTTGGTACCCACTGGGACAAAACCATCCCCGCAAGGCCAGAAATTCCAAAAAAGATGCCGATGCCCAGGCCAGCCCAATCCCCCGGAATTGTCTTAAAAATGTAGGGTAAAGTGCCGTTTCTGACGGTCGCCAAGGCCCAGGCCCAGAGCAAAGCAATAACCACATAACCGCCATCCTGGGCGGGCGCCCCCAACAGCAGCAAGAGAATGACGGTCAACCAACCAAAGGCAACACCCAAGAGGGGATATCGCTGCCACCGGAGCGTTAGCCAACCTACAGGGATCGCCAAGATCGCCACCAGCAAATTTAAGCCTTGGCCGACGGTGAGTCCTAACGTCAGCGGAATCGCTCCAAATAAACCAAGCCACCGCTGTAAAACAATTGCACTTCCCCAAGTAAAGGCGATCGCCATAAGGATCGTTTGTACAAAACCCAGCCAGGGTAAGGGGCTTGGGGTAGGGGCTTCCTCAATTAGGGGCGCAGCAGGCTTCGGCAGCACCAACCCTAAACACAAAGAGGCGATTAACAACGTCACTGATCCCGCGAGGAAAGCCGGTAAAGCTCCCACCGCTAACAATCCATTTTGAATACTCGGTTTCAGAACGCCCATCACCCCGATCACCATCGTCAGCACAGAGATGGCGAGGGGCAACTCGGCGCGGCTGGGGGTACTTTTGAGCAGTAGCACGTAAATCGGGGTACGAAACATCGTCATCGCCAAGGCCCAAGCAATGGCAACTGCGGGCAACACCCACCGCAATGGCAATTGAAACACTCCCAAGATTGGCAGGCCAATGAAAATAGCCGCCGCTAAAATCACCCCCAAGCTGATTAAAGGCAACCGACTCCCTAAAAAACGCTGTTGGCGATCACTCAAGGCCCCAAATACCGGTTCCATCACCACCGCCAGTAAAACCTCTACCGTCAACAGTTGCGCCGTAAAATCCTCTGAAAATCCCCACCCGCCCAACAACGTACCGAGATAGGCACGATAGGCAATCCACATTAAAGTAATCGCTGCCTGGATTGCGGCGATCGCCATTACCCGTCGCCAAAGAATATTGTTCTGTTTGGTTGCCATAAACTTGTTCTATGCCGCCACAATTTTTTTCACCATAGCGAAGAACGTTTAGCCCGCTATAAAAGCCTTACATCTTGCAATCTTGCGATAAAAAACTAAGCTATCCCAACCAATCTAGAGAACAAAAAATTAAGTATTTATTTACAGGATCAATCCTGTTTTATTTGGCTGGACTGGATAGGCGATCGCCCGCTTGGAGTTTGCGGCGGATCTCAGCGTGAAACCCTTGGGTAATCGGATAAAAATAAGCCAGGATCAATCCCCCAATTAGCAACACCGTCCCCAAAGGGCCAATTACCAACCGAATCACCCAGAGGGCAGAATCAGGCTGTACCGCCGGGGGACTCCCCGGAACCCGCTCAATGTAACCCGCCCAATCGAGGGCCTTGCCGACAATGTAAATCCCAAAGGCAATGCCGAGCTTTTGGAGCATCACCATAAATGCATAGAAAACCCCTTCCCGTCGCTGCCCGGTGCGCAGTTCATCGAGTTCGATCACATCCGGCAACATCGACCAGGGAATCAAATAGGCCGTTGAAACCCCCAGGCCCGCCATAAATCCCAACAAAAACAGCCATTTTTCTTGACCCGGTTGCAGGAAAAATAAACCTGCCTGGGCGACAATCCAGAACCCCATGCCTAGAGCATAAACGGTGCGTTTACCCCAACGGCGACTGAGGCGACTCCAGACAAATAACATCAGTAGGGCTGTTCCCTGCACCACTAGGGCAAACTGGGTAAAGACAAAATCCGAAAGCCCCAGCCAACTCACCACAAAGTATTGCATCACCACCGCCGTAAGTTGCGCCCCCAGCCAGGAACAGAGATAAATGCCCATCACCAGCAGAAACGGGCGATTATTAAAAACAATCTGTAGTTGCTGCACCAAGGATAAACGGGGTTGGTGGCGCTGTTGGTGCTGTTGGCGATACTGCTCCATGAACTGCACCCGCTGCCATGTACCACGCACACACCAATACATACTGCCAAGGGCGATCGCCGCTGTGATTACCGCCAACACAAGATAACGCTGGGATACCACCGGCACCACCCGAAACACTCCCTGGGCCAGGGCCAGCGCCAAAATACTGCTTCCAATGGCAAAGGTAAACCGAAAACTATTGAGTTGAGTGCGCTCATTATAATCAGACGTCAACTCTGGGGTGAGGGCGACGTAGGGTAAAAAAATGACTGTGTAGGCCGTATTGAAAATCAGCGCCAAGGTAATGTAATAGATCAACAACCACTGGGTATTTGTTGTGGGAATTCCCCACATAGCCACAAAGCACAACGCAAACGGAACCACCCCAAAGATCATCCAGGGAAAACGCCGGCCCCAGCGAGAAGTGGTGTGATCGCTCAACCAGCCCACAACAGGATCACTAATGGCATCCATTACCTTGCCCACCATCAGAATTAAGGCACTTTTATCCGGTGGTAAACCCGCCACATCCGTAAAAAAAAATAAGACAAAAAAGACCAGGATATTCCCAGTCATAGAAACACCAACAGTGCCTGCGCCATAGGCCAATTGGGTACTCAGTTTGAGGGGAGCGAGGGCCTGATGGGGCGGATTAGAAGACGGATTGGACATTAACAAGTTCACGCAACAGTCTAAAAACTAACACTATTTGCCCAGAGCCGATGCCCTTGATGGTGTTTTAGCCACTTTACTGAGCAGTGTAAAATGAGATTATCCTAAGCAATGATGCCCATGCCTGAAAGTGGAACCAGTGAAAAACTAGACCGAATTGAAGCTACTTTGGAAAAATTGGGTTCTGAAATCAGTTCCCTTGGCGATAAGGTCGGCAAGTTAGATGGTGATGTGCGGATTATTAATGACCGCGTCGATACATACCAAAAAGCCTCTACCCAAGTCGTTAACCTTGCTTTTAGCCTGATTGTGGCGGCAACATTGGCGATTATTATTCCGATCATCTTTGGCAGATAATCCAAGGCGATCGCCACAGTCAAAAAAATTTTCTATCCCATAATTGGGAACACTGCATCGATCAACTTTATTGTGACAAACTAGCTTTGGAATTTTTTGTCACTAAGATCAACATAGTAAAATGGCGACTGTAGCAAGCACGGGTAAATTGTCAATTACAGTTTTGCCCTAAGGTTCGCGTGAATATTTCACCCCCCATTCAACTTGTCGAAGCCCCCACCCAAGCTTTACTGACCTGGGCTAAGGCGATCGCCACGGGCACCCCAGACCCATTTCAGCGGGGGCAACAACTGAGTCAGAAATTGGGCGCAACCTATGGCAGTGATGGCCTAACCCAAATAGGATTCTGGATTCCGGAGGTGGGCGATCGCCCCGTTTACCTCGAAATTTTTACGCCCATGGAGGCAATCGATTTTCGCCTTGCTGATCAAGTCATTCCGTTCCGTCGGGAGGTGCTAGAACTGCCGCGCCAGGGGGAATTTGCCTGGGCCGTTGTGGCGGGTCTCAAAGCTGGCACCCGTACCCAAGCGGGATCGTTTTACTGGTTGCGCAGTGGTGAACAGATTATCCGCGATGTCTTTGCCCACTCTCTGCCCTACGGTGTGTTTGCGCCAGCCGAGCTGTACGACATGGCGCAACTGGAGCGCGACAGGGCCGACCGCGACTATTTTCACCAGGAAACTTGGGTCACACCGCCCCGCAATATTTTGCAGATTCATGTGGGTACCGCTTCCCCCACGGGCACCCTAGCCGGACTCAGCCGCATTTACCGTGACCTCGCCCGCAAATTGGCCAATAGCCAACCCCTCACCGCCGCTGAAAAAAACTATGTGGGCTTTGATGCGATTGAACTGTTACCCATTGAACCCACGGTGGAATTTCGCCCCGCCGAAAATGAAATGATTCATGCTTTTTGGCAAATTCGGGCGATCACCAACCAAGAAGTGCAAGTCCACCTGAAAAAACCAGACACCCAAAATTGGGGCTATGACGATCTGATTTTAGGGGCCGCGGCCACCAGTCCCGCCCTCCTCAGTACCCTCAGACCCACCGAAGTTGTGGATTTTATTGCCACGCTCCACACTACCTTTGCCCGCCCGATCCAGATTATTTTTGACCTGGTTTATGGGCATATCCATCACCAAGCCCTGGGATTAATCAATGCGCGATTTTTCCGGGGCGCAAATATGTATGGCCATGATACAAACCAGCAAAATCCGATGGTGCGGGCTGTTCTCCTGGAGTTGCAACGGCGAAAAATTAATCTAGGGGCCGATGGGATTCGGGTGGATGGGGGTCAAGATTTTCAGGTGTCCGACGCCATTTCCGGCCAACTAGACTATGACAATGATTTCCTGCTGAAGATGGCTGCGGTACCCCAAACCGTTGGTACAGCGACTCGCGAGTTGTACACCATTTATGAAGATGGCCGCCCCTGGCCCAATGTCGGTTGGGAAGATATGGCTACCCATTTGGATTTAATTTACCTAAAGCCCGATTGTTTTCAGTGGAGTCCGTTGATCTTCGAGCATAATACGCCCACGTTACAGGGATTTTGGCAACGGGAATGGCGGGATGTGTGCAAAATTATGGCCCATGGCGATCGCTGGGTGACCGGTTGCGCCAACCATGACACGGTACGCAAGGGCAACCACATCAACACCGCCGCAATTCGGATTAATGAATATTTAGGGGATTCTTTGCCGGAAATTTTACAAAATGCCTACGATAATCCAGCAACCCAACTGTGGATCCATGGCTTTAGCCCAGGAATTCCGATGGATTTTTTAAATGCATTAATGCACACTCCCTGGGGCTTTTTTCGGAATACAGATGACCAATATGCCGTCAAAATTATGGCGGACGAAATTGGCTTTCTCTATTGGCAAATTACGCCGGAAATTTACCGACAATCCTGGGCGTTTCGGCGGTTTAAAACCATGGGCTTTTATGATCTCTCGTTAATGCGGCAGTTCTTTAAGGCAGTGGAACAGGCCATTGAAGCGATTGGCTATGATCTACCAAAGCTGGCGATTTTTCTGCAAACCGAATTAGAACCACAATTTGATTTTTTAAAGCCGATTACCATTGCCAACCTGAAGGAAATAGCGATCGCCTTTATGGAGGATGGCCACGAGGCTTGTCGGGTCTCCCATTATTGTGGATCGGTACCGGATGAGCGGGCGAGCTTTAATTTACGCTTGCGGCAATATCGCCAGGCCCAGCCTTGGCTGCGAAATCATCTCGATCCTGCAAGGGGCGATCGCCTGCACCATTGGTCGGATCACCAACGCACCATTTTCTACGGCAGGCGCACCAATCCCGACACCCAGCAGCGGCTTGTGTTAGTGGCGCACATGGCCGGGGCTCCGAAGACCGTTGAGATTGGCAAATGGCTCGCCCTGGATTTGGATCGTTGGCAGTTGGCGATCGCCACACCGACTTTGAAGATCAACACCATCTATGACTTAGCCCAAATTCACTTGCACAATGGCGAAGGTTTTCTGTTATCTGAAATTCCTCCCTAAATGATGTCTTTTGAGCCTAAAAACACACTTTTTTGACCTAATTTAACCCATTTAAAAAACTTTATTTAATAATGACCATGGCCCATCAAAAATACATTCTTGCGTTAGACCTCGGTACCACTGGTAATCGTGCCCTTTTGTTTAACCACAAAGGCGATATTGTTGCCCAAGCCTATAAAGAATTAACCCAATATTATCCCCAGCCGGGCTGGGTCGAACATGATGCGACGGAAATTTGGAACGACACCAAAGCCGTCATGCAACAGGTCGTCAACAATAGCAGCATTGAAACCCAGGATATCGCGGCGATCGGCCTGACGGTGCAGCGGGAAACCTGTGTCCTCTGGGATAAAACCACTGGCAAACCACTTCATAAAGCAATTGTCTGGCAGGATCGGCGGACGGCTCCCCTCTGTCAAACCCTCAGTGCGGCAGGCAAAGCGGCAGAAATTTACGATAAAACGGGCTTGGTGTTGGATGCTTATTTTTCGGCGACGAAACTGAATTGGTTATTAAGCTGGGCTAAGGAAAATAGTGCCATTAACCCCAATAATGTCCTCGCTGGAACCATTGACACCTGGGCCTTGTGGAACCTCACGGGAGGCAAAGTCCACGCCACAGATCACAGTAATGCCAGCCGGACAATGTTGCTCAATCTCAACCAAAAAGATTGGGATCCGGATTTGTTGGATTTATTCGATATTCCCCGCCAGATGATGCCAACGGTGCAGTCGAGCCTAGGGGAATTTGGCAAAACCGATCCAAGTTTATTGGGGGCGGCAATTCCGATCACCGCCATCTTTGGGGATCAACAGGCGGCCCTCTATGCCCATGGTTGCGATCGCCCCGGCTTATTAAAATGCACCTATGGCACAGGGGCGTTTTTGGTGGCGCACACGGGCGACGAGATTAAACGCTCCAAACATAAGCTCCTAACGACCATCGCCTGCACCCAAGCCCATCACGATGGCACAAATCTCGATATTGGCTATGCCCTCGAAGGGAGTATGTTCACCGCTGGGGCTTGTATCCAATGGTTGCGCGATGGCCTACAAATTATCGAAACGGCGGCGGAAACGAATGATCTTGCCCAAGGGGTGAATGATAATGGCGGCGCTTATTTTGTTCCGGCTTTAAGTGGTCTGGGAGCGCCCCACTGGGATATGAGTGCCAGGGGCGCATTTCTGGGTTTAACGAGAGGCGTCAAAAAAGAACACATGGTACGGGCTGTCCTAGAGGCGATCGCCTACCAAGCCAAAGAAGTAGTCGAAGCGATTAACCAAGATTCCGGTACGCCGATCCAAGAATTAAAAGTCGATGGCGGCGCGTGCAATAACGACTTTCTGATGCAATTCCAAGCTGACGTGTTGGGTATTCCCGTGGAACGTCCCGCTGTCCTCGATGCCACGGCCCAGGGGGCAGCCTTTGCCGCTGGATTAGCTGTCGGTTTTTGGGATGATTACCAAACCCTGGTGCAAAACCGCAAAATTGATTACGTCTTTAAGCCCAGTGCCAACGCCTCCCAAGCCCAAGCCCATTTCAAAGTCTGGCAAAAAGCCGTTGAACGAGCGAAAAACTGGGCCTAACCCCCTCTTGCCTACAGCATCTCCCCCAGGGGAGAATTCTTCCTGTTTCAACTCCCTCTAACGTAAACCCATTGAATTTAAAAAAGACTTTATGACTGCTTTACTGCTCCATGACCAACATTATTCCCTTGATCATGAAGCCTTTCTCTCAACCCTCAGCAACACAGAAAATTTACTCATTATTCAAGATCTAGATGGCGTTTGCATGGGGTTAGTCAAAGACCCCTTAACCCGCAAAATTGATCCTGACTATATCCGCGCCACACGCAAGTTTAGAGACCACTTCTTTGTCCTCACCAACGGTGAACATGAAGGCAGAAGGGGAGTAAATCGCATCGTTGAACGGGCATTTCGCAATGTTGAAGCCAAAGAGGAAACAAGCTATTTACCTGGTTTAGCAGCAGGGGGTGTGCAATGGCAGACAGATAATGGCCAAATTTCCCATCCCGGTGTTAGCCAAGCAGAACTCGATTTCCTTGCCACAGTGCCAGATTTAATTGGTCAAAGTTTAGGACAATTTTTTACTAAATATGTTGATATTTTTCCCGCTGAGCTTCAACCTGAGCTGATCCATGCTTCTGTTTTAGATAATCTCGTTTCACCGACGGCAAATTTAAACGTCCTGGCCGAATATTTAGGCGATCGCCTTGAGATTTACCAAGACCTCCAGCGCACCATGGAAACCCTGATGAATGATTTGCTAGAAAAAGCTGGCCAACAGGGTTTAGACAATAGTTTTTTCGTGCACTATGCGCCCAATTTAGGCAGAGATAATGTGGGGAAAGAAATTGTCCGCTTTGCCACAGCCAAGGATTCTGGCACCACAGATTTTCAGTTTATGGTGTGTGGTGCCGTCAAAGAAGCGGGGGTTTTAGTGCTGCTGAATTATTACTATGCCCAACGCACGGGCCACTATCCCCTAGGAGAAACCTTTAACGCCCGCCAAGCGCCCCAAAACCACGAGGAACTATTGCAACTGGTGCAAGACAATTTCGATCCGCAATTGATGCCTTTAATCGTTGGCGTCGGCGATACGGTCACAAGTCACACCGAAGGCGATCAAGTTCGACGGGGGGGGAGCGATCGCCTATTCCTGCAGCTCGTCCAAGACATTGGTAAATGGGCAAAGAGCGGCAATCTCGTCGTGTATATCGACAGCTCCCAGGGAGAATTAAAAAATCGGATTCCCTTAAAACTGGGGACAATCAATGGTCAAACCCAAGTGATTGAGGGCATTACTGATCCGGCTGATCCGTTACAAATTAACGTTGCTTTTCCGGGCGGGTTTGAACAATACACCGCCCTTTTTCAGCAGGCCGCCGCAAACCGATCTGGAACATAGTTGAGGTTAATTTAAGCCTTAGACAAGCTCACTATAATGGCAGTAGTAGCCCACCGGTGGAAGTTTAGGCAATGGACATGACCCTTCCTTTAGAGTTGAACCTCGAAAATTGTAATTTTAGCGACGAACAATTTTTTCAACTCTGCCAGCAAAATAAAAATTTCCGTTTTGAGCGGAATGCCCAAGGAGATTTAGCGATTATGTCCCCCACTGGAGGCGAAACTAGCAACCGCAATATTGATCTGTCCTATCAACTTCAGGCTTGGAACCGTCGTACAAAGCTAGGTATGGCCTTTGATTCTTCCGGCGGGTTTATTTTGCCCAATGGGGCGATGCGATCGCCCGATGCTGCCTGGATTCCCTTGGTGCGCTGGGAAGCCCTCGCACCGGAAGTAAAGACGAGGTTTTTACCCCTTTGTCCGGATTTTATTGTGGAGCTATTGTCACCGACGGATTCCCTAGCCCGCACCCAGGCAAAATTACAGGAATTTATCGACAATGGGTCGCGGTTGGGTTGGCTAATTAATCGTCAAACGCGGCAAGTTGAGGTGTATCGCAGCGGTCAACCCGCAGAAATTCTTGAGCAACCTGAGTTTCTCGATGGTGAAACCGTCTTACCGGAGTTTCAACTGGATTTAAGCACCATTTGGTAAGCGTTGATTTCGTCCAAAACTTAGTCCAACTGCCGCCCGGTGAGTTCGACGAAAATATCTTCGAGGTTGGATTCCCGCACCATCATGCTGGTTTTATCGGGCAAGTTGTCGAGATAATGTTCTGCCTCTTGGAGGGTCGGGAAAAATTTGTATTCCCAGCGATCGCCTTTTTGTTTGACGACTAAACCTTTGCCATGTTTTGCCTGGAGTTCCTCGAAGGTGCCCTCATCGATCAGGCGGCCCGCTTCCATAATGCCAATGCGATCGCAGAGGGTAGCAGCTTCCTCCATGTAGTGGGTGGTGAGGAGAATCGTCATGCCATTTTTGTTGAGGTCACGAATGATTTCCCAGAGACGACGGCGGGTTTGGGGATCCAGGCCAACGGTGGGTTCATCGAGAAAGAGAATTTTGGGTTCATGCAACAGAGCACGGGCAATCTGGACGCGGCGTTTCATCCCCCCCGATAGGGTTTTCACCAGAGCATCGCGGCGATCGCTCAGTTCCACATATTCTAAAGACTGGCGAATTAACCGTTGCCGACGGGGATTGGGAATATGGTGCAGGCGGCCATGGAATTCCAAGTTTTCCCAAACAGTGAGATCCACATCCACACTCATCTGTTGCAACACCACGCCGATATTGCGTTTGGCATGGGCGCGATTTTGCATCACATCTTCCCCAGCAATGGAAATTTTGCCGCTTGTGGGTTCGGTGAGGGTGATCAACATCCGAATCGTGGTGGATTTCCCCGCCCCGTTTGGCCCCAACAAACCGTACATTTCCCCAGCTTGAATCGCAAAGGAAAGCTCATTGACCACCGGGACTTTACTAAAAACCTTGGTGACTTTATCGAGGGAAACCGCCGCAGATGTCATGGAATTTGTAACTGTTTGTAAAGTTTACTGTCCCCATTATGCCCTGTCGCGCTGTTACTTTTTACCGTGGGAGAAGTGATTAGAGGATTTTTCCGCGATGCAATCGAGATTTTTTCAGCCGTCCGCACATCCCCTAATCTTGGGTCATCGAGGGGTTGTGACCGATCACCAAGAAAATACCATGGCGGGTTTCCAAAAGGCGATCGCCTTGGGTTTAGACGGCGTTGAACTCGATACTTTCCTCACAAAGGATGGCAAATTGGTGGTTTTCCATGACCTCTATACCAAACGGCTGACGGGGGTCACGGGGAAAATTACTGAAATGACCTGGCCAGAGATCCAAACCCTGCGCATTAAAGATTCCCTCAAAATCGGCAAACAAATCTACACCTATCCCCAACCCGAAAAAATTCCTCTCCTTGAAGATGTGTTGAGCGAACTGCGGGGCAAATTGTTAATCAATATCGAGATGAAAGCCCCCCGCCTCAACCTCCAGCAACGGAAAACAGGCATTGCCGTCGCCCAATTGATCGAAAAAATGGGGCTGCAACAGGAAGCATTTGTTACCTCCTTTAGTATTTGGGCTTTGATCTGGCTGAAGCTCACCCATCACCCCATTGAAACAGGTATTCTCTACTCGCCTTTGGTGACCAAAAATTTCTTCATTCGCAAATTTACCGAAAGCCACATTTTAGAAAAAATCCTCGATGCCAGCTTAGTCAGTCTTAACGTTAATCTATTTAAAAAACAAACCATTCAGCGACTCCATCAACACCAATTAGCCGTCGGCGCTTGGACAATCTTTTCACCGCCCCATAAAAGTCAAAACCCGAAAAAATTGGCCCAAGAATTAGCCCAGATTGATCGCCTTGTAGAACAAAACATTGATTATTTCATTACTGATCATCCCCGTCACCTCCAGCAGCATCTCCAGCAGCAACCGCAACCAATGGCTCAGCTCCTAGACGGCGGCGAAGTATTCTAAAGACGCAACAAAGACCAAACTAAACGATGACTTTTCGCCCTTTTACTCAGTTAATTCTCAAAACACATCTTCAACCAGCAGCAGTACGACAAAGATTAGCCGATGCCATTCAAAATCGCATTGTTCGAGGTACCGTCAGCCAAAAAACTTTTGAAATTCGACGTGTAATTCATTACACAAATTCTTTTTTGCCGATCATGAAAGGTCAAATCAAGGCCACAAGGGAAGGAACGGTTATTAAAGTGACAATGGCCCCGCATATTTTAATACTTTGTTTCATGGTTGGCTGGCTGGGTTTTGCTTCTGTACTACTGGCGATCGCCGCTTTTCATTTCTGGGGATTATCTATTTTTTTAGTTGGCTTCATTCCTGTGGGTGTATTTATTTTTGGTTACGTTCTGCTCACAGTCGCATTTAAATTTGAGGCCAGTAAATCCATTTTCTGTTTGCGTCAACTATTGGCCACAGCATAGGTCACCAGCAGACAAACGGAGTGCTCGCGCCTAAAATAAAAGGCTTACATTTACAAAAAATGATCGCTGGATTGTAATGTCTTCGCCCCTATTCCCCTACCAACCGCAATTTGAAGCCGATGTTGTCACTGCTTGGTATAAGGGGGTTTGTCCGGCTACCAAACAACTTTGTCGTCTCCCCCGCACCAAAAATGCTGAGGCGATCGCCTGTGAATTAATGGCGGAACTGAGGGAAAATCCGGATTTCAATTGGGAAGGGAAAATGTACGGGGTATTGCTAGCAGAAACGGCCACCGGGCAACGGGTATTTCTCAAGGCATTTTCGGGACTGCTTAAAGGCGGAAAAGTCCTCCCCGGTTGGGTGCCGCCGATGGATGGGGGCGATCGCCTGATTTTAGAAGAGCAAGAAATTCTCGCCCAGTTACGCCAGATTCGCCGGGAAATCCAACGCCTAGAAACCCTACCAGAACGAAAAACTTACCAAACGTTGCAGCAACAATGGCAAACAAAAATCGCGCAGTTTAATCAAGAGCGTCGCCAGAAAAAACAGGTACGCCGCCAAAAACGCGGGGTTTACCAGAATCATTTAACGGGAGCCGAATTAGCGCAAGCGATCGCCGCCCTTGAAGAAGAAAGTCGCCAGGAAAGCAACCACAAACGCGATCTCAAACAGGCCAGGGATCAAGAAATCGACTCCCTCGCTGCGATGATTCACCAAGCTGATCAAGACTTACAAAGCCTCCGCCAGCGCCGCAAAACCCTGTCGCGCACCCTCCAAAAACGGATGCACCAGGTCTATCACCTCAAAAATTTTCAAGGAGAATCAAAGGCGATCGCCGATTTATTTCCCACTGGTTTACCCACCGGCACCGGCGATTGTTGTGCGCCCAAACTCCTAAACTACGCTGCGAAACAGAACCTTAAACCCTTGGCCATGGCGGAGTTTTGGTGGGGTAAAAACAGCCCTGACAAACAAGTAGGCGAATTTTATTTAGCTTGTGAAGAGCGTTGCCAACCGATCCTCGGCTTTTTACTTTCGGGCTTAGGGGGAAAGTCTTTTCAAGATATTTTGACAATCCCAGAAATTCCCCTAGAAATCATCTACGAAGACCACAGCCTAATCGCCATCCACAAACCCGCTGGTCTCCCCTCGATTCCAGGCCGTAGTAGCCAGACCTATGACAGTGCATTTTCCCGATTGCGCCGCGATTATCAAGATATTTTCCTTGTCCATCGCCTCGACCAAGATACGTCCGGAATTCTTTTATTTGCCAAAAATGCTGAAACCCAACAGGATCTGCAAACCCAGTTTCGCCGCCGCAAAATTCATAAGGAATACGAAGCTCTCCTAGAGGAAAAAATTCAGCGTCCAGAAGGAATGATTACCCTTCCCCTCTGGGCAGACCCTGGCGATCGCCCCCGGCAAAAAGTAGATGCGCAACGGGGCAAACCCAGCGAAACCTATTTCGTTAAATTAGATTCCCATCGCCTCAAACTCAAGCCAATTACAGGCCGCACCCACCAACTCCGGGTCCATTGCGCCCACCCCAACGGGCTAAACAATCCGATCCTTGGCGATCGCCTCTATGGTAACCGGGCCGCCCCCCGTCTACATCTCCAGGCCACAGCCTTAACTTTTATGCACCCCGAAACCAAAAACCCACACACAATCCAGAGCGCCCCAGAATTTTAACGTTTGTATCATCAGAATAAGCATCATGAAAGCCGGATGGCATACTTTTTGAACTCTTTACATTTTTCTAAAAAAATTAATGGAATAATAAAAGAAAACTAGGGTTTAAGCTAAACCAATGTTTTAACGCGCGTAATTCTCATCATTTCAATGTCATCCTGTCAGGGGTAATTCCAAAGCCAATGTGGTGAACTTAAGCATTATGATTCAAGATTCTTATCTGCAGCACCGAGGCGATATTTTAATTGTTGATGATGTTCCTGAAAACCTACAACTTCTTTCAGAAATTTTGGTTGAAAAGGGCCACGAAGTGCGACAGGTGATCAATGGTAAACAAGCCCTCAAAGCAGTGGCAGCGGATCCCCCTGATTTGATCCTGCTGGATATTAAAATGCCCATCTTAGATGGTTATGGCGTTTGCCAACGGCTAAAGGCTAATCCAGACACCGCCAAAATTCCCATTATTTTCATCAGTGCTTTAAATGATGTTTTCGATAAGGTGAAGGCTTTTTCCTTAGGGGGCGTTGACTATATCAATAAGCCCTTTGATATGTATGAGGTGCTTGTGCGCGTTGAAAATCAACTTAAGATTTTGCGTAATGCCCAGGAGCTTGAAGAAAAAAATAACCAGTTAGCCCAGATCAACCAAGATCTAAAATCCTTTAACTATATGGTTTCCCATGATTTACGGCGGCCATTAACGAAATTGTTAGGGTTTTGTGACTTGCTCTTAGGTGATGTTGATACCTTTGACGAAGAGACCTTAGAGACGTTAGAGATTATTGCGAATTCTGCTAAGGAAATGAATCATATCATCTCTGACTTGATGCGCCTTGCAGAAATTAAAGAAAAGCAATTAACCCTTGAGAGGATTAATTTAAGTGAAATTGCCACAGAAATTATTCAGGATCTCCAAGGTGAAACCCCTGACCGAGCCATAGAAATTAAAATCGAACCGGATGTGATTATCCTAGGCGATCGCCCGCTCCTTAAGATGGCCTTTGAAAACCTATTTGAAAATGCCTGGAAATACACCAGCAAGGTCAAAAATCCTCAAATAAAATTTTATAAAATTGATTCTCAAACCTACTGCCTAGAAGATAATGGTGTTGGTTTTACCGCAGAACATCTAGAAGAGATTTTTTTGCCATTTAAGCGACTCCACACCCAATCTGAATTTGAAGGAACGGGAGTTGGTTTAGCAATTGTTAGGCGTATTATCGAAGTGCATCGGGGACAAATCTGGGCCGAAACACGGGTTAACCAAGGGGCTAAATTTTGCTTTACTTTTGGTTTTGATCTCCCCCCAACAAATACTTAGAAAATATTCTGTGAATCACAAAAAAGTGTTTAGAAAATTAGCTTATTAAAAATCAATAAATAACGTCGATTTTGCCTCATTAATTTAGTTAAAGCAGCCCGAAAAATTGATAATTAGATCTTAATCTTGTTGGGGTATGGATTAATTTCACTGTATTTTCTATGGCTTCTTGATTTCTTGCCTACAATGGGGAAAGAGTTACAGATTTTTAAAACAGCTATGAGTTCTGCGAGCACAACTGTCTACAGCGATCGCCAAATCACGGCTTGGCTAAGGGGACTATTGACCATTGCCTGGGCCGACGGTCATTTTGATGCCGAAGAGCAAGAGCTCATTACGCGACTGACCCAGGACGAACTCGCCCCCCACAGCAGTCTAGGGGACTTAGAACCGATTACGGGTGAAGAACTGGCGACTGACCTCGGAGAAGAGCCAAATATCCGCGAAAATTTTCTCCGGACAGCGGTAATGATGGCGATCGCCGATGGGGTCTATTCCATCGTTGAAGCCGATCAAATCAAAGCCTTTGGGAAAGCCCTTGGGGTAGATCTCAGCGCCCTCCATAACCTTGAAAAAACCCTCTACGACCCAGAAACTGTCACCACCGAAACCCCCCAACCAGAAGTTCACCTTGACGCCCTTAAACCAATCCGCAACTGGCTCGATGGCATGGACATTGACGATCCCCGTGTGGCCCGCTTCATCTGCAAAATGGTGCCGCCCCAATGCCCCTTTGAGCGCGATATCAAGCTATTTGGCAAAAAAATTGTCCATATCCCACCAATGTGCAAATTAAACCCCCTCTATGAACAATTGGTCGGCCTCCGCTTCCGTTCCTTATCCTATTTAGCCGATGACTGTGACGAAGACATTTCCGAATTTATTTGACCCGACCGCAAGGGATTCGGGACTCACGAGTTGTAAAGTTATGTAAAAACGCGGTTTCATAGAAGATATTCTCAACTCGTTAGGAAAGCATTTTGACGCATTACAGCAACGTTCTTGACCCGATTCCCTCTACACCACCACAACCTAATCCCCGTCCCCGCAACTATTCTCGACTGACTCGCCTCAGTTATGCCACTGGCCCAGTCTGGATTATTCTTTGTCATCTCGGCATGGCGATCGCCTTTTTCACAGGCCTCAGTTGGGGGGCTGTCCTTTGGATTGTGTTTTGGTACTGGCTGAGAATGCTCGGCACCACTGCCATCTACCACCGTCTCCTGACCCACAAAGCCTACCAAGCTTCCCCCTGGGTGAAATGGATTGGCAGTTTTATTACTGCCTCGGCGGGGCAAATGGGGCCGAGTTGGTGGAAAGCCCACCACGAAGATCACCATCGGTTTAGCGATCACCCAGGCGATCCCCACAGCTCTAAGGAGGGGTTTTGGTGGGCCCATTACCGCTGGCTCATTTCTCCCAATACCTTCCCGAAAAAATTGCCCGCTGACATTGAGCGAGATCCAATCCTGAAACTGATTGATCGCTTCCATTTTGTACCCCTCATTGCCCTAGGCGCATTGTCCTATGGGGTCGGCGGCCTGGAATATCTGGCCGCATTTTTTATCAGCACCACCCTCCTGTTCCATGGTGTCGCTTTCGTGAATTCCGTTTGTCACAAATGGGGCGATCGCCCTTTCCAAACCACCGATCACAGTCGTAATAATAGTTGGGTTGCCGTCCTTGCCCTTGGGGAAGGTTGGCACAATCTGCACCATGCCTTTGGTTGGTCGGTACGCCACGGAATCACAATTCAAAAAGGTAAGGTGAAATACCTACCGGACTTTACCTATTCTTTTATTCGTCTCCTGGAGCGTATGGGATTAGCCAGTAAGCTAAAACAACCCACCGTTACCGATCTACAAAACGCGGCCAATCCCTAGATTGTTGTCCCCAAAGGGAAATATCTATTCCGGGTTCTGGCAATACCAATCAATAGTCTCCTGTAAACCCTGCCGTAAACCAATCGCCGCCTCGAAACCAAATTTTTCCTTGGCTTTCTGGGTATCTAGGCAACGGCGGGGTTGTCCATTGGGTTTATCCGCTTCCCAGATAATCTCTCCGTCAAAGGCCATCAGTTCACAAATTAATTCCACTAAATCTTTAATGGAAATTTCTGTATTGGTTCCGAGGTTGATGGGGGCTGCCTCATTATATTTTTGCGTTGCTAAAACGATGCCCTGGGCAGCATC
>Ga0213835_100688_pt1 | contig 28401 bp, 29 predicted proteins | sample SWPATP01_FD_160576 | JGI IMG/M metagenome (GOLD analysis project Ga0213835, IMG submission 160576) | Coastal seawater microbial communities from Marineland, Florida, United States - SWPA TP0 #1 | ecosystem: Environmental > Aquatic > Marine > Coastal | place: USA: Florida | collected 2016-08-05 | reverse complement strand
TCAAAGGAGAATCTTTAAGGAAGGGAGTCTTGAAAAATGAATAAAATTAGCCTACTTTAAGCGATCTTTCAAAGTGGCACGGTTTGACCGAAATGACTGGCATGGTCAGACCGAAATATCCATTAATGTTGATTCAGAGGTTAAAACTTTGCGTGAACTAGTGAATCATGACATGAATAAGAATCGTTTTTATGAAGTATTGGAACTCCCAGGATCAACTATAATGAAAGATGGATTGATTTTGGTCCTACCTTCAAGTTCCTGTTTCAATTGTTTTGAAGAATTGAATGAATATCTTAAAGAATATTTTTCATCGAGATCTAAAAAAGGAATGTTAATATTTAGAAACCAAAAAATCAAAGAGAGGGAAATAAGATTTTCCATACAGAGTATTCTTTCTTTTGATCGGGTTGAAATCCTAGAAACTGATCTAGCTCCCTTTTTGAATCAGCACGAATTTTTCCCAACGCTCGGATATTTCAGAGATGGGAAAATTTGTTGTTTGGAAGTATTTGACCAAGGAAATAGGGAAAAACTCGATGCATATTTTCAATTCTTAAATTTCACAGATTGATTTCTTCGGATTTCAAGTTGTTTTTGTTTCCTTAAACATACTCAAGATTTATGAAATTGGTGAAGGGGGCCACATAGACTTTACACTTATTACCCTTCAATAGACCACTTAACTGTGACCCGATTTTTAAAACCAATTCCTGGTGAATTCTTCTCAGAGCTGCGGCGGCCTGCCGGAATACTTTTCTTTTGATCAGCTCTACCATATGGTCGATCTCCCAGGTCAGGTAATCGGCATAGGTATAGCTGCCATATTCGGTATAGGGCTCTTTGACAAGGTTGTTTTCTTCCTCCTTTTTCATTGAATCTAATATAGGAAAAAGGTTTTATTCATGACATCATTAGAATAGGGAAAGATCGATGGGATACTATCCCAAAGTCAATGGGTGTACAAATTGCATATTAATTTTTTTTAGAATAACTAAAAAAAGTTGATTATTCTGTAATTACATCAATCACTTAGTTTTTCGTTGGTTTGGGAGGGAAGGGGGTAAACGAAGTGTTCAGAATAATATTTCGATATGAACTATAGGAATAGTATAATAATTGCTTTAATACTGACTGTCAATGTATTACGTATTTGGAAATTTGTTTTCTAATCTTTAAGTTTAACTATCCTTTAATTATTGATCAATAAATGAAAATAAATTTTGCAAGAACCCTAATTTTGGTTTTATTTTTTTGCTTTTTTAAGTCTATGCAAGTTTTTTCTCAGGACTGGGAAGGAAGGTATTTTGGCAGTTTAATTTCAGAAAATAACTTAATCATTATAGATCGTGTAAACAACCAGTATATAATTGAATTATTTAATTCTGAAAAGGAATTTTTTAAAATGGATGGCATTGAGGAAGGTGAAAAATTACGATTTGATTTACCTTTTTTAGGTGGAGATGATTTAAAAGTTAGTATTTCTCCTTCACTGGATGGGGGCTTGCTTCTTTTTTTTACACTAGAGGGTAAAAATTATGAAACGCCATTTACCAAAGTGGATTTGAACAGAAAAAATCCAGCGAAGCAATTTTTTCATCAATCTGAAATATCTAATAAATTAGATGAGAATATAATAGGAAAGTGGTCAAGGCTGTTTAGCATATCCCCTGATTCTACAATAGATTATGAGTTTCAAGGGTTCGTTACTGAATATCTTGAAAATGGATACAGAAAGATAGATTACAAAAAAATTTTAATGCGAAATGCAAAGGAAGCAGGAATAAGTATTATTGAATTTAAAGATTTTAAGTTTCCTGAGGAAAAGTGGTTTACCCAGGGGCATACATTAATTTTACAGAATGGCCAATTTGGGGAAGAAAGGTTTTTATATAAAATTAAAGGTGACACACTTATAACACAATCCAATAAAGGTGGTACTCAATTTTTTTACATTAAGTTACAATGAGTAAAAGTTTATTGATTTTGAAACCTCTTATACTTTTGTACCTACTGAATTTCAGTTTAATTATACTGACTCGCTACTTAATTGATTTTGATCAGTTATTTCTTCTATCTTGAGATGGGGGGTAATCATGTGCTCAAAATTTGGGAATGATAGTCAATATCATTCCAAGCCCTCAAACAACTCATCCAAATCCAGCACAAATCCTTGGATACATCGGGAAGGAACTTGGTCTCCCAAGGTAAATAGCCTGGAAGGAATATATTTCCTGTCGGTAAGGGTATAAACCAACAAGGTTTTTTCATAAGGATGGATGATCCAGTATTCTAGCACGCCGCTTTCCTCATAGACCTCATACTTATTCTGCAGTTCTTTTTTATTATTGGAAGGAGAGAGGATTTCCATAATGAGGTCAGGGGCACCTACACAGCCCAAATCATCCAGCTTTTCCGGATCACAGACCACACAGATATCGGGTTGGACTACTGTATTGATATCCTCATGTTTTCTCGATTTGACAGGTAGGCGGACGTCGAAGGGTGCCACATAGACTTTACACTTATTGCCCTTTAATAGACCACTTAATTGTGACCCGATTTTTAAAACCAATTCCTGGTGAATCCTTCTTGGAGCTGCGGCGGCCTGCCGGAATACTTTTCCTTTGATCAGCTCTACCATATGGTCGATCTCCCAGGTCAGGTAATCTGCATAGGTATAGCTGCCATATTCGGTATAGGGCTCCTTGACAAGGTTGTTTTCTTCCTCTTCCATAAAACCAATATAGTGAAATATATTTGCTAATTCATTATTTAGTTGATGGAAAAACAGTAGAGAATTTAACTATTAAATTGTTGAAGGTTTTGGGAAGAGTTAAGATTTAAGAAAGTGTTTTTCTATCAGACTTTTTTACTTTTGTGCTATGGACAATCTGATTTTATTTGACGACCCTGCCATAAGGGGAGCTTTGCTGCCTTTTACTTTTACCAGACCTGTGGCAGATATAAGGGTAGGAATTTCAAAAATTTCTGAAAAGTGGGAAAAAAATACCGGAATGACTCCGGGTTTTTTTACCCAAGATTACTTATCCTTAAAATTTCCCTATAAAAATAAACCTGCTTTGATGGTCAATGGAGCGGTTTGTCCTTCAGCAGCCCTTTGGAAATGCATACAATCCTTAAAAAAAGGTCAGGCACTATTTCATCAGCATGTGCTTGTGGCCGTAAACGAGGAAGATCCCTCCAATTTTCAAGTGGACAGGGCCAAGGCTTTGGAAACTGTTGTATTTGATGGGGAACTTACCCTTATTCAGAAAAATTGGCATATCTTCCAGTTCAATGGCCAGGAAATCAGGAATGATTTCAAATTATTGACTTCTGGAAGAAAATCCGTGGCCATTGAGGATCCACATACGATTACCTATAATCCATCTGATATTTTTATTGAGGAAGGAGCCAAAATCAAAGCAGCGGTATTAAATGCTGAGGCGGGCCCCATTTACATTGGGAAAAATACCGAAATACAAGAGGGTGCTTTGATCCGAGGTCCTTTTGCACTCTGTGAGGGTTCTACGCTAAACATGGGAGCTAAATTGCGCGGGGACACAACTATTGGACCACATTGTAAGGTGGGCGGAGAGGTTTCTAATGCTGTTATCTTCGGTTATAGCAATAAAGGCCATGAAGGATTTTTAGGAAATGCCGTATTGGGAGAGTGGTGCAATATTGGTGCAGACTCAAATAATTCTAATTTGAAAAATAATTATGCCCCGGTTAAAATCTGGGATTATACAAAAGGGGGATTTACCAATACAGGTTTACAGTTTTGTGGGCTGATGATGGGTGACCATTCCAAGTGCGGAATCAATACCATGTTCAACACGGGAACGGTAGTAGGTGTAGGGGCCAATATTTTTGGGGATGGTTTTCCCCGTAATTTCATCCCATCTTTTTCTTGGGGTGGAGCAGCAGGCTTTTCAACTTTCCAAATGAGAAAATTTGAAGAAACGGCCATAGCCGTAATGAAAAGGAGGGGGCTAGTATATGGTTCACAGGAAAAAGAAATACTGGAAAGGGTTTTTGATTTGACCCGACATTACCGTATTTGGGACAAAGAGACTTGATAGATGATGTTATTTTCTTCCATACCTGGACTTGAAGAAGTAAAAGAGAAGATTGTTCTGGCTGTTCAGAATAACCATTTAGCGCATGCGCTCCTTTTTCATGGTCCAGAGGGATCTGCCAACCTCAAAATGGCATTGGCCTTGGCTACTTATTTGCATTGCGAAAACCCTGGGCCACACGATGCCTGCGGTACCTGCCCTTCCTGCCAAAGAATGGCCAAATTGATCCATCCTGACATGAATTTTGCCTTTCCTTTGCCGGGTACTGGAGATTCCAAACCTGATGAGGAGGAAAAAAAGAAGGTGGATTTTACTGCTGCTTTTCGGGATTTTGCGATCAATAGTCCTTTTGGCAATGTTTCGGACTGGATTTACCAAAACGGTTTTGAGAAAAAACAGCTGAATATTTCCAAGGCAGCGGCTAGACAGATCATTAAAACCCTTTCTTTGAAATCTTTCGAGGGGGGCTATAAAATCATGCTGATATGGTCTCCGGAGTATTTGCATACAGCTGCGGCCAATGCTTTGTTAAAGATCCTCGAAGAGCCACCCGAGAAGACCATATTCATGTTGGTGAGTTCCCAGCCAGAGCAGCTACTGACTACCATTCTTTCAAGAACACAGAAAATCATGGTTCGGGCTTTCAGCGATGAGGAGATCATGAACCAATTGGTACAGGCAGATTTTTGCTCCAGAGAGGCGGCCACGCAGATTGCCCCCTTGGCAGATGGGAATTTGCGGGAGGCCTATCAAATGATAGATCAGGTCGAGGATGAAAATACCCTGATGATTCGGGACTGGTTTAGGGCCTGCTATTCTTTACAGGTAAACGAGATTTTTTCTTTTGTTGAAAGGTTTAGCAGCAAGGACAAAGAAGCCCAAAAATCCATTTTGTTGAGCGGCATGAATGTACTGAGGGAAGTGATGTTGGACAAGTCACAACTGCCCCAGTTAATGCGGAGCGTAGAAAAGGACAGGGATTTTATCCATAAGTTGGGGATACACGTACTGGACGAAGATAAGCTGATGCGTATTTATGAAATCATGAATACTGCCCATTACCATTTGGAACGTAATGCCAATCCTAAAGTAATGTTTACGGATCTTAGTTTTAAAATAACCAGGATCATGAAGCCCGTACAAACCGCTTCTACATGAAAAAAATCATAGGTCGGAAGGAAAAAATAGCGCTACCTGAATGGGGCCTAAAAGAGGTGACAGCCAAAATTGATACCGGGGCCTACACCTCCTCTATCCATTGTAGCTTTTTGGAAGTGAAACAAGAGGATGGAGAGGAGGTGCTTTATATTAAAGTTTTGGATCCTTCACATAAAAAATATAAGGATAAGCTGCTTTTCATCAGGGATTTTACCCAAAAAAAAGTAAGGAATTCATTTGGTCAGGAAGAGGTTAGGTATAAAGTCAGTACTAAAGTCCTTATGTTTGGCGAGGAATTCGAAGCGGAATTTACCCTGACCGACAGATCTAAAATGCGATCTCCGATTTTATTGGGGAGAAAGCTTTTGAATGGAAGGTTTATCGTGGATGTCCAGGAAATTAATTTATCAAAAAAGTCTAAGCAATGAAAATCGCGGTTTTATCCCGAAACCCCCATTTATATTCCACCAAGCGATTGGTCGAGGCCATAAAAACTGCAGGTCATGAAGCATTGGTTGTAGATCATTCTATTTGCGATCTGATTATAGAACAAGAGGGTCCTTCCATTATCTATAAAGGAGAAAAACTAACAGATGTGGATGCCATCATTCCAAGAATTGGTGCCTCAGTTACTTTTTATGGAACCGCTGTTGTCCGACAATTTGAGTTGATGGATACATTTTCTGCTGTAGAGTCCCAAGCCATAGTCAGAAGCCGGGACAAACTCCGGAGTCTGCAGATTTTATCCAAAGCGGGGTTAGGAATGCCTAAAACGGCATTTACCAATTTTTCAAAAGGTGGAGAAAAAGCACTTATTGAAAGGGTAGGTGGCGCTCCTTTGATCATTAAGCTTTTGGAGGGAACGCAAGGACTTGGCGTAGTTTTGGCAGAAACCAAGAAAGCTGGACAATCCGTTATTGAAGCTTTTCACGGCCTAAAAGCCAGAATCATTGTACAGGAGTTCATCAAAGAGGCTAAAGGTGCAGACATCAGGGCCTTTGTGGTCAATGGAAAGGTAGTGGGAGCCATGAAAAGGCAAGGGGCTGAAGGTGAGTTTCGTTCCAACCTTCATAGGGGAGGAAAAGCTACGGTGATCAAATTGACAAAAGCGGAAAGAACAGCAGCTCTTGGGGCAGCAAGAGCCCTCGGCTTGGACATTGCAGGAGTGGACATGTTGCAATCTGAAAGAGGACCTTTGATACTTGAGGTTAACAGTAGTCCCGGACTGGAAGGCATAGAGAAAGCCACAGGGGTAAATATTGCGGGCGAAATAGTGAAATTCATTGAGGAGGCCGTTGAAAAAAGATCTAAAAAACGAAAAATAAAGCATGAACAGAACAATCCGGATAGGCACTAGGGGAAGTAAATTGGCCCTTTGGCAAGCCTATCATGTGGCAGATTTATTGAAGACTGCCGGCCTGAATTCAGAAATTGTCATCATTGAAACCAAAGGAGATAAGGTGCTGGATGTCTCTATATCAAAAATAGGAAGTAAAGGCGTATTTACAGAGGAACTGGAGGAACAATTGGCTTCTGGAGCCATTGATATAGCTGTTCACAGTGCCAAAGACATGCAGTCTTCTCTACCTGAAGGATTTGAATTGATTGCCTTTACTGAAAGGGAAAAAGTAAATGATATTATTCTCAGCCACAAAGAGGGGATTGATTACAAAAATGCCAATAAACCTTTGGTATTGGGAACCTCATCTACAAGACGTGTGGCGACTTTAAAACACTTCTATCCCCATATTCAGACGGTAGAAGTCAGGGGTAATCTTCAAACCCGTATTTCAAAAATGCAAGGGGGGCTTTGTGATGCCCTGCTCTTGGCTTATGCTGGGGCTCATAGAATGGGATACGATGAGATGATTTGTGATGAACTTTCCTTAGATGAGTTTACCCCTGCAGTGGGGCAAGGTTCCGTGGCCATTGAATCTTCCGTTTCACTTGACACTAAAGTCAGGGAATTGATTCAAGCTGCCTGTCACCATGAGGAAACAGGCTACAGGTTGGAAGCAGAGCGAAGCTATCTCAGGGTTTTAGAAGGAGGATGTAGCATTCCTGTATTTGCTTTGGCAGAAGTAGAAAGCGGTGAGTTGAAGATAAAAGGTGGTATTGTAAGCCTAGATGGGCAACAAAGGATCGTTCATGAGTTGACCGGAAAAAAAGAAGAGGGGGTAGTGCTTGGCCAACAACTGGCAGAACAGGTATTACAAAGTGGTGGTGATAAAATATTGAAAGAAATTAAATCTGCATTGAAAAAATGAAAAAGACTTTACCCGTATTTCTGGCCATTTTTATGAGCCTTTTGGTTTCCTGTGCTTCAGAAAAGGACTACTTAATTAAAATCCAAACCAGACATGGGGACATGTATGCCATCCTCTTTGATGAAACACCACGACATAAGGATAATTTTATAGAATTGGCCCAGGCAGGTAGATTTGATTCCACAGATTTCCATAGGGTGATCCAGAATTTTATGATTCAGGGAGGGGATGTGTTTGGAAAAGAAGGTTTGCCACAAGATGCCTGGCCTACTGTTCCTGCCGAAATCAAGCCAGGCTTTATCCATAGCAAAGGGATGATTGCTGCAGCAAGGCAAGGGAATAATATCAATCCGGAAAGAAGATCCAGTGGATCCCAGTTTTACATAGTACAAGGTAAAGTGTATACCAAAGATGAGTTGGTGACGGATATGCGCCAACTTTCTGAGACTTTTTTCAAATACATCCAATTGGCCAGTAATGCGGAATTAAAAGAAACGTACAGTAAGCTTTATGAAGAAGAGCGTTTTGACGAGCTCAATGACATGATGTTGAAGGAGAAGGCCAATTTAGAAAAGTTTTACAGCATCAGTTTGGAGAAACCCATGACAGCCCAACAGGTTGAGGCCTACACAACCCTTGGTGGAACCCCCCATTTGGACGGTGAATACACTGTGTTTGGCCAGCTGATCAAAGGTCTGGATGTTTTGGATAGAATTGCCTCAGAACCTACAGGTCCCCGTGATGTGCCTGAGGAAAAAGTTTATATGATGGTCAGTGTGGAGTTATTGCCAAAATCAAAAATTGAAAAGGAATTTGGCTATTCCTATGAGAAATAAATATGAAAAAGGTATTGATTACTGGGGCCAATGGTCTCTTAGGGCAGAAATTGGTTTATAAATTAAGGGAGAATCAGCGCTATAAGGTGTATGCAACCGGTAGGGGAAATTCAAGACTTCCAAAGGAATGGGGAGATGCATATCAATGGCTGTCCTTAGATGTTACTGATTTGGAACAGGTGCTTCATGTTTTTGACAAAGTGAAGCCTGATTTCTTGATTCATACCGCGGCCATGACCCATGTGGATGAATGCGAATTAAACCAAGAAGCCTGTGAACTGCAGAACGTGGAGGCTGTAAATAATCTAATAAAAGCCTGTAAGCAGCAGCATACCCATTTTATCCACCTGTCAACGGATTTTATCTTCAGTGGTGCAGATGGCCCCTATGATGAAGAGGCCATGCCAAATCCCGTCAATTATTATGGAGTTACCAAGTTGAAGTCGGAGGAATTGCTCAAGTCTTCGTCTCTTAAATGGGCGATTGCGAGGACAGTGCTGGTTTATGGTATTGCTGCAGATATGAGCCGATCCAATATTATCCTTTGGGTGAAAAAATCTTTAGAAAACGGGAAAAATATACAAGTGGTCAATGATCAATGGAGGACACCGACCTTAGCAGAGGATCTAGCCGATGGCTGTATTTTGCTTATGGAAAAAGAAGCCACAGGGGTTTTTAATATTTCTGGAAAAGATATGTTGACACCATATGACATGGCCATGATGACCGCAGATTATTTTGGGCTGGATAAGTCCCTAATTCAGGAGGCAGACTCGACGATTTTTACGCAACCGGCCAAGCGGCCTTTAAAAACAGGTTTTATAATTGAAAAGGCTGTAAATGAGCTGGGCTATTCGCCCAAAAGTTTTACAGACGGAATTGGTATTTTATCAAAACAAATTAAATTAGCCGATTCTTAGTTAAAAAAAATCTTTAAAAATCAACTAATATATAGACTATGGCGGTGAGTTCAGGTACTCAGGGTAGGGACCAATGGGGATCCAGTTTGGGTTTTATTATGGCAGCAGCAGGTTCTGCCGTAGGCTTAGGTAACATTTGGAGATTTCCTTATCTAACCGGTGAAAACGGAGGTGGGGCATTTGTATTTGTTTATGCCATCTGCGTACTACTCATTGGTCTTCCATTGCTATTGAATGAGATTGCCTTGGGTAGAATTTCAGGTAAAAACCCAATTGGCGCAATCAAGGCCACTGGGGGAAATAAGTTTTGGCAAATAGCCGGTGTCCTTTGTATTCTTGTTTGCTTCTGTGTATTGTCTTATTATTCGGTTATCGCAGGATGGACTATTGGTTACATCTTTACAGAATTGATAGATATTCCTGTCAATTTTACTGAATTCCAGAATACCCCCATGTATGTGGTGCCACTTTGTTTTATCTTTATATTGATGACCATCGGGGTTGTTTTGGGAGGTGTTTCTGGAGGTATTGAGAAAGCTGCAAAGTTTTTGATGCCAATCCTGTTCATCATCATTATATTTATAGCAGGTAGGGCCATCACTTTGGAAGGTGCAAGTGCGGGTATTGAATATTATTTAAAGCCAGATTTCTCCAAAATTAATGGGAAGGTGTTCCTTGCCGCTTTAGGTCAGGCTTTTTTCTCCATGTCTGTTGGCTGGGGGTTGATGATTACTTTCGGCTCTTATTTACCTAAGAACAGCAATATTGTCAAATCTTCTGGTTGGATTGCGGGCATGGATAGTACTGTTGCTTTACTGGGAGGCTTGATGGTGTTCCCAGCCTTGTTTGCCTTGCTTCCAGGAAAAGACCCTGCTGGGGGACCTGCTTTGGTTTTTGAGGTCTTGCCAGCGGTATTCGATGCGATGCCTGGCGGCAATTTTATAGGAGCATTGTTTTTCCTTTTACTATTAGTAGCAGCGTTGACCTCCAGTATTTCTATGTTGGAAGTTCCCGTAGCCTATTTTATTGATGAGAAAAAATGGAGCAGAAAAAAGGCTGCCTGGACTATCGGTATTGCCGCCATGGCTTTATCTGTGCCATCTGCATTATCTTCTATTGATGGTAACTGGTTTGCTTCACTTACCCTTAAACTTGGTGGAAATGAGCAAATCGGCTTTTTCTCGATTATGGATTTCCTTTTTGGTACTTTTGCGGTGGTGTTGATTTGCTTGCTACTGTCCTTATATACAGGTTGGGCACAGAAGATAGCCAATTATGCCAATGAACTGGCTTCAGGTGCTCCCAATTTCAAAGGTGTTTATAGGACAGCTTGGATTTTCTTCATCAAATGGATTTGCCCAATTGTGATTGCATTGGTCTTATTAGATACATTAGGTGCTTTTGGAACACCCCAAGAAGGAGGTTAATCAAGCGAAATGCAGGTATTTATCAAAGAGAGGCATTTGCCTCTCTTTTTTTGTTCATTAACTTCATAAAAATGTATTTTGTATCAAAATTTATGTAACTTAGCGATGCTACATCAACAATATATTTTATGAAAGTCCTTGTGGTAGATGATGATGCCATCAACAGGCTTATTTTGAAGAAAATTTTCGAAAGGGAAAATGATACTGTTTTGACCGCAAATGACGGAGAAGAAGCATTGGAGATTTTAATCAATGAACCGGATTTTAATGTTGTTATCACTGATATCATGATGCCTAAAATGGATGGCATCCAATTGTTGGCAGAGATTAAGCTCAAAGATGAGATCAGTAAGATTCCTATTATAGGATTTACTGCAGGTGATATAGAATACTTTAAAAGGACCAGTTTAGTCTCTTTTGATAGGATTTTACCAAAACCCATGGACTTTCACGAACTTTACGGGATAGCAAAGGCATTTGGTATGGGTTCATCCACCATTAACTGAGTTAAATGCCAGATTATCTTTAACTTCATTCTGTTTTTTTTCGTTGGGAATTTTAAGTAACTTCCAACCAAATAAACCCAAAATGAGAAAATTCTCCTTCTGTATTTGCTTATTGGTCTTTGCTTTAGGGGTAGAGGCCCAAGAGTTTTCCATAGGCCCCAAGTTAGGTGTTTCGCAATCTAGTATTGTCTTGAACGGAGAAGGATTCAGCGCAGGAGATGATAAACTAGGTTATCACTTAGGCTTATTTGTAAGGATGGGGGGAAGTTCAATTTTTGCACAGCCAGAGTTTTTATTCACCAATACCGGTGGCACAATTATACAGCAAATGCCATCTGGGGCAGAAGAAGTCTTGGAAGCTAGTTTTAACAGGTTAGATATTCCCTTGATGTTTGGCTTCAAATTGGCAAGGTTTTTCAGGGTGCAGGCAGGGCCTATAGCCTCTGTGCTGTTGGATTATAAGTTGGAAGATGCCCTTCAAAATGCTAGGGAAGTAGATTATAGCAGTTCAACTTTGGGCTACCAAGCGGGTATAGGTCTTGATATCGGCAATTTGATTTTGGATTTTAAATTTGAAAATTCCCTGGGGAGGATAGCAAGGAGTGTTGCTGGTTTTGAAACAGATCAAAGACAAAACCAATTGATTTTATCTGCAGGATTCAGGTTGTTTTAAAGTTTTAGATAAAAAAGTATAGCTCAGCTTACATGCGTAGGCTGAGCTATTTTTTTCTATTTCAATTTATTTAACCTCGAAATTTAATTCGCTGCTTTTATCGCCTTTTTTAATTACTACCTTGTATTTTCCTCTACCCAGATTGCCATATTCCCAAGAAGCCTGATTGAATCCATGGGTTGCAGTATGGTTCCAGGAATGAAGTTTTTCATCTTTTTCATCCATGATAATGATTTCTATCTCACCAGAATTTTGGCTGAAGAATAATATTTGCTGCTTTGGTTTGTTTACAATCCCTTCCAGCCAAGCAGCCATTCTCGGATTGAAGCGGATTTCTGAAGTTTGGAATACCTCCATTTCAGGTTTCCCATTGTCTAACCACTGATATAATGGATTCAGGTCAATGATATAAACGCTTCTTCCATGAGTGCCGATGACCAGATCATTGGCCTTTTTCTGTATGGCCAAATCATAAACAGCAACATTGGGGAAATTTCCCTGGAAAAGCTGGTAGCTCTTTCCTCCGTCTAAGCTAAAGTAAAGCCCATGGTCTGTGCCCAGGTATAAGACCTTTTCATGACGATGGTCTTCCTTGATGACATTTGTCGCCTCTCTAGGAAGACCATTGGCAATTGAGGTCCATGTTTTGCCATAGTCAGTACTTTTAAAAACAAATGGTGTAAATTCATCATACCTGTACCCTGTCAAGGTCAAATAAACAAGCCCCTCTATATGCTGGGAAGGAGTAATGCTGCTGACCCAGCGATCTTGTGGTAGTCCTTTGCTTATGTCTGTCCAGTTTTTACCATGGTCTCTGCTGACCCAAAGGTTTCCATCGTCTGACCCCGTATATAAAACCCCGAATTCAAGCGGAGACTCTTCAATGACTGTTAAAGAAGCGAAAGGGACATTTCCGCTCTTTTTATTCTTGGTGAGATCAGGGGAGATAGTTTCCCAAGTATCTCCTCTGTCCAAACTGCGGTACACGTATTGAGAACCCATGTAGAAAATGTCCTGGTTATGTTTGCTTAGAATAGCAGGAGTCCTCCAGTTCCAGCGGTTAGGTTCGTTTCCAATATCATGGGAAGGGCTTATCATTTTTCTTTCTCCATCGCTGGTATTGATCCTGAAATAATTACCAAATTGGAAACCAGTATATACAATGTCATTGGTTCTGGTGTCCACTGCGACCACCATACCATCACCTCCCATCAAAGAGATCCAGACATCTGAGGGTTTACCTGTGGATTTGCCATACCATACCCCATTGTCCTGCATCCCACCATAGACATTATAAGGAGTTTTTTCGTCAACCATAATGGAATAAAATTGACTGATGGTAAGTTCAGTGTTCAAATGTTCCCACCTTTCACCTCCCCCATAGGTTTTGTATAAGCCTCCGTCTGTTCCCAATAACAAATGCCTGGGATCTTTTGGGTTGATCCATAAGGCTTGATGATCAGAGTGAACATTTCCAACAGTATCCGTTCTGGCGAAGGTTTTCCCACCATCTCGGGATACAAGCAGGGGAACACCTAGGATGAAAACCTCATTTTCATTTCCACTGCTCACCCGAATTTCCCCGAAGTAGTAGCCGTAGGTATTATAAACCCTACTTAAGTCAGACTCATTAACTTTCTGCCAGCTTTTCCCGGCATCATCAGAGCGATAGACTTCAGCACCTTTAATCGAAGCGCTAAACAAGGCGGCATTGGCATCAGTTGATTTCCCATAGTAATTGGCTATTTGAGGGGGAGTAATTCTGCCAAGCCTTATCAGTCTCTTTACTGTTTGCGAATCATATTTTGAAGCAAACCGATTTGACCTTAGGAAGCGTTCCAGTTTTTCATCCTCAAGGTTGATCACATCTTCTGCAGTCATATTCTGAAAGCTCTTCAAATTAAGACCTTCCTCTGCAGGTGACCTGCTAATTTGTCTTGGTGTCCTTGGTTCATCTGCGGCTTGATTATCCAATAGGGCATATACCACATTTGGTTGACTTTGACTAAAATCAAACCCAATTCTTCCCACAAATTCGTCATGAGGAAATCCAGTTACTGCTTTTACCCAAGTTTCTCCTCCATCTTCAGAGCGCCAAATGGATGAACCTTTTCCATTTCCGGTAAAATCATGCGCCTGTCTGACTCTTTCCCATGTTGCGGCAAGTAAGATGTCAGGGTTTTCCGGATGGATTTTTATATCTATTACCCCTGTATTGTCATCAACATAGAGTGTTCTTTTCCAAGTCTTCCCACCGTCAGTGGTTTTGTATAGTCCACGTTCTTCATTTCTGGAATACAAAGCCCCCATTGCACCTACCCAGACAATATCAGGGTTTGTGGGGTGTATTTGGATCTGTCCTATATGTTGGGAAAAGGGAAGCCCTACAAATTCCCAAGTGGATCCTGCGTCTATACTTTTGTATACACCTGCCCCTGCATAAGTCGAACGGCTAGAATTGTTTTCACCTGTCCCTATCCAAATGATATTATCATCTGAAGGAGCAATTGCCATATCTCCTATTCCCAGTGCACCCAAATGATCAAAGATGGGCTGGAAGGATTGGCCGTTATCGGTAGTTTTCCAGACTCCTCCAGAAGCAGCGGCAATGTAAAAGGTCTTGAAGTCGCGGCTTACCTCAATATCTACTACTCTACCACTCATATTAGTAGGTCCAATATTTCTTGCTGGATAATCCCTGAATGGGCTGGCCTCAAGCATTTCCTGATGTTTTTTAACCGCTTCCTGCATGTCCTTTGCAGAAGTGGGTCTGATTTGTTGGGCTTCAAGAGAATGGACCAGCAAAATCAAAAGCAGTCCTAAGCCCCCAAATTTTGAGAGGGTAATAATATTTTTCATAAAGTTTGTTTAATTCTGATTCAATATAAATAATCCTCTCCTTACGTTCCTCAAATAAGTTATGAATTGACCAGCTTAAGGATGGCTGGAACCAACATGGCTTTACTCAGCAGTATTAAGATAAATTGCGTATTTTGGAATTTTAAGTTTACAATTTCTATATTTGTTCATATCAACCTAAAAATCATGAGCAAGTATTTGAGGTATACCAAGAACTTTTACTTCATGTTCACCCTGTTTTTTGTGATATGGATGGTATTCATTGATTCTAATGACATTTTCACCCAATTCAAACTCAGTTCAAAGCTGAAAGAGCTTGAAAATCAAAAGGAGTTTTATCTTGAGAAAAAAGAAAAAATCAAGGAAGACAGGGAAGAATTGATGAGCAACTATGAGCTGTTGGAGAAGTTTGCGCGCGAGAGGTACTTAATGAAAAGGAAATCGGAGGATCTTTATGTGGTGGTCGAAGAGTAAATTTTTTCTATATTTAGCACTTTTTGTTCTTTTTTTTAACTATTCCGCCTCAGCCCAGCGAGAAATTGATGAGGGCAATAGGCCCCCGCTTAGGGACAGATTATACTACGGAGGAAATTTCGGAATGTCCTTTGGTACCATTACATTTATCGATGTTTCACCACTGGTAGGAGCAATGATTACTAACCGGCTTTCCGGCGGTGTAGGTGGAACTTACCAATACTTTAACGATAGAAGATTTATAGGAGGCAACAGTAATCTTTATGGGGGAAGGGCATTTGGAAGGTACAATATATTTCCTAATGTATTTGCCCATGCAGAATATGAGAATTTAAATTTTGACCTTTATAATCCTGTGTCGGATAGATTTGAAAGGGCCTGGGTGCCTGGGTTCTTGTTGGGAGGTGGTTATTTTACGCCTTTTGGACAAAGGGGTGGGGCAAATTTCATGTTTCTGTATAACCTTTTGTATGACGTAACCCGCTCTCCTTATAACGAACCTTTTGTCATCCGCTTTGGTTTCGTACTTTAAAGCTGTAAAAGCTTCCTCTCAAACCTATGGAATCATTGATAAAAAAGCTCAGTCAATCTCACCAAGATTGTCCCCAATGCCCTTCTCCTAAAGTAATACATACTTTTTTTGATCATATTCTTGGTCTGCTATTTCCGGACTTTGCATCTGAATTATTGAAGGAAGAGGAGCAAATTGCCGAAAAAATTGAGGAGCTAAGGCACAAACTCAGCAGGATTCTGATCAGAAATAAGCATTTGCATCAAGGTGAGGGGATACAAATCGCTGATAATTTTTTCTTGGGCCTGGAAAAGGTATATGATTTGCTTCAACAGGATGTTCAGGCCATGTTTGACGGAGATCCTGCAGCAAAGTCAACTACGGAAATCATCAGGTGTTACCCTGGCTTTTATGCTGTAGCCGCTTATAGAATTGCCCACTTATTACATAATTTGGGTGTTAACCTTATTCCAAGAATGATTACAGAATATGCCCACAGCAGGACTGGGGTAGATATTCATCCAGGAGCAAAAATAGGTGAACGTTTTTGTATAGATCACGGGACAGGTATTGTGATTGGTGAGACAACAGTTATTGGAAAATGCGTCAAAATCTATCAAGGAGTAACATTAGGCGCATTGAGTGTTGATAAAGCAGATGCAGATAAGAAGCGTCACCCTACTATCGAAGATTATGTTGTGATTTATGCCGGAGTCACAATATTGGGAGGGGATACCGTTATTGGTGAAAACTCCATTATTGGAGGTAATGTGTGGATCACCAAAAGCGTACCGAGCAACAGTAAGATTTATTATCAGGCCAAAATGTATAACCCTGGTTCTGATGAGACAGATACCTACATTATAAAAAATTGAGCATGAAGCTGGTTGACCTGATTGGAAATACCCCATTGGTTGAATTGACCCGTATCCCCACTAAACCAAGAGTCCAGATTTTCTGCAAGTTGGAAGGTCAAAATCCAGGTGGAAGTGTTAAGGATAGAGCTGCCTACCAAATGATCAAAAAGGCACTGGAAAGGGGGGATATCCAACCAGGTGATCGTTTGGTTGAGGCGACAAGTGGGAATACAGGTATTGCTTTGGCCATGGTGGCAAATGTTTTGGGGTTGCAGATGACTCTTGTCATGCCTGATAATTCCACTAGGGAGAGGGTACTTTCCATGGAGGCCTATGGCGCAAAGGTTATTCTAACACCTGCAGAGAGAACCATTGAGTATTCCAGAGAGCTGGCGGAAGAAATGGCAGAAAAGCAAGGGTATTTTATCCTGAACCAATTTGCCAATCCAGACAACTACTTGGCGCATTATACGAGTACCGGTCCTGAAATTTGGAAGGATACTCATGGGAAAGTGACGCATTTTGTATCGGCAATGGGCACAACAGGCACCATTATGGGAGTGTCCATGTTTTTGAAAGAAATGAACCCTGCTGTTCAGATCGTAGGAACCCAACCTACTGATGGGTCAAATATCCCGGGCATAAGACGTTGGTCGCCTGAGTATCTTCCTAAAATTTTTGATGCTTCCAGAGTGGATCAAATTATAGATGTGAGCCAGGAAGCAGCTACATCGATGACCAGAAGAATGGCTAAAGAGGAAGGAATTCTGGCAGGCATGAGCAGTGGTGGAGCACTTTATGCAGCAATTGAATTATCTAAGGAACTTGATGAAGGCCTCATAGTATGCATTACATGTGACAGAGGAGATAGGTACCTAAGTTCTGACCTTTTTGGATAAAAAATCCCCAGCTTTCGCCGGGGAAGTTTCAGACTTTATCAGGTTCTGGGTGAATCCAGGGACCTCGATATGGTCTTCTCAACTTTGCTGTTGCTTCGGGATCGTTGACAACAACCATCTTTTTGGGATCATAAACCAATGGCCTTCCATCAAGCTCCATAGAAATATTTGCCAGAATACAAGAAGCTGTTGAAATATGACCTTCTTCTATATCTGCAACAGGGAGTTTATTTTCCTTTATAGCGGCAATTAAATTCAACATCTGCCTTCTTGTTGCAGGAGCAGCATTCAATTCAATCCGATCTTCCTTAAGGTCTTCTGGATATTCCTCTCTTTCATAAAGGCAGTCGTATAATTTTTTTTCTCCATCTCCATATGGGAAATACTCTGCCTTCAAAGTGCTGCCAGCAAGCATGCCATGTTCGCCAAAAATTTTGAAAGCCCAAGGGTACTCTGGATCCACAGGGTTGCCCCAAGTTCTGTGCTGCCAGACTACATTCATTTCATCATATTCAAATATGGCAGTTTGGGTATCCGAAATGTTGGATTTACCTTCTTTCTGAACAAAAATCCCACCCGAAGAGGTGATCTTTTTCGGCCAGCCTAACCCAAGGAGCCATCGGACAGTATCCAGCATGTGTACACACATATCTCCTGTTATCCCATTTCCATATTCCATGAATGTTCTCCACCACCTCACATGGGGAAGTCCATCATAAGGTCTTAATGGTGCGGGACCTGTCCACATTTCATAGTCTAAAAAAGCTGGCACAGGCTCCTCATCAGGATTGCCATTTGCCCTCATGTGGAAATAACAGCAGATCTCCACGTGGGAAATCTTCCCTAATTTTCCACTTTCCAAAATTTCTTTTTTGGCGTCAATCAAATGGGGAGTACTTCTCCTTTGCACACCTACCTGAACTTTTTTATTGTATTTTCTGGCTGCGGCTACGACAGCCTCACCCTCGATTACATCTACGGATATTGGTTTTTGTAAATAGACATGTGAACCTGCTTGGATGGAAGCAATAGCTTGTAGTGCATGCCAATGGTCTGGAGTTCCAATGACAGTGATGTCTAGTTTGTGGTTTTTAAGCAACTCTCTATAATCTTTGTAAAGAGAAGGAGTTTTTCCGCTTTTTGACCTTTGGGCGACTAAACTGCCAGCCTCATTAAGTAGGTTGGAATCCACATCACATAGGGCTACCACATCACAATTGGCAATCTGCATGAGGCGGAAAAGGTCACTTTTTCCATACCATCCGGTGCCAATTAAGGCCACTTTCAGTGGTTCTTCATTGTGGATAGGATGCATGCCCATCAGGCCCATACTTGCTAATGCAAGTGTGGCAGCACTACTGCTTTTGAGAAAATCTCGACGGTTTAGACGATTCATAGGTCTTTGGGTTAATAGGTTTTGAACATTTATCCCAACAATTTACAAAAAGGTCAAAACCAAACCAATGCCTTTTGATGAATGGCATAATAAAAAGAAAATAGAGGGTATTAAATGTTGAAAACTGATATTCCCAAAAGGCTTTAAGCTACCAAAACCAGTTGGTTGTGTGATCCTTTATCATGAAAGAGCAAATGGAATTAGCTTTTTCACCTATAATGAAGTAAAAGTTAGAATTTTACCCCGAATTTTTCTCCCAATAGACTTAAATCTTCCACTACAGGAGCAAGCAATGGAATGCCGATGACACGCCTTTCAGCTTCTAATTCCCTTTCCGGGTCTCCCGGGATAATTACTTTCTCATTGCCTGGGGTGGTGGCAGCACTTCTAAATCTTGAAATCCAATTGTCCATATGGGATTTGAATTCTTCCGCTGGTCTGAAAGCATCTACCCTCATAGCTCCAAAAAAGTGACCGATTCCAGCTCCAACTGGATTGGGGTCAGGTTCTAGAAAGGCAACAAAAGGAGGGACCCAAGGCCCATAATTTGCCCCAGATAAGACAGCTGACAAAATATCCACTATTGCACCCAAAGCATAACCTTTATGTGAGCCATGTTCCCGGTCTCCTCCCAAAGGTAGTAAGGCGCCGCCTTTTTTAACGCCATTTGAATCCATGGTAGGATGACCTTCTTTATCCTGCACCCAACCTAATGGGGCATCCAAATTTTTTCTTTGAAGGATTTCCAATTTCCCATTGGCGGCAGTGGTAGTGGCCATATCTGCCACAAAAGGAGGTTGTTTCTCAGCGGGAATAGCAACAGAAATAGGGTTAGTGCCCAATAAGCGCTCCTTAGAAAAAGTGGGGCTCACCAATGGGCTGGCATTGGTCAATGAAATCCCGATCATGTCATGTTCCAAAGCCATCATGGCATGATAACCGGCAATTCCATAATGATTGGAATTTTTTACTGACACCCAGCCTGTCCCTACGTTTTTGGCTTTTTCTATGGCTACTTGCATGGCATAAGGGGCCACTACAAGGCCAAGCCCACTGTCCCCATCCACTACTGCTGTGCTTGGGGTTTCATGCACCACCCGAATATGCGGGTTACTATTGATCCTGCCTTTTTCCCAAAGTCGGACATAGCCTGATAACCTGGCTACACCATGGGAATCCACTCCCCTTAAGTCTGCAGAAAGAAGGACATCTGCAGCTAATGTTGCTTCATTTTCTGGGCAGCCGATTTTCAAAAGGATAGATTTGGTGAATTCGAATAACTGGGAATAAGAGAAAACCATGAAATTATAATCAAATTTTACCTGCTAAGCACTGAATGGAGGGAATCTTTGCCCATCAGCTTGGCGATCGCCCCTTCTTTAAGCGCAAAGTTGGAACAAATTAAGGTGTCCACAGGCAATAGCGTTAAAATATATTTTATTAAACAAGAAGCTACCACAATCATATCAACCCGCATAGGGATCATGCCTGGGATTTTTAACCGCTCTTCTTTGGTGAGGGTTAGCAGTTTACCGGCTATATTTTCAAATTCAATTTTGGGCAATTGAAATACTTGTTGATGTCTGCCTTTTTTCTCTTGGAGTGAAGCAAAATAAATATCCGTCAAGGTATCAAAGGTTCCTGAGGCTCCGACCAATCCAGCAGGTTGATAGATTTCTATGGCTTTTTTTAAAGGCTCCAGTTTTTCTGTCAGATAAAGAGTGAGTTTATCGACTTCATCTTGTAGGATTGGGTCATGTTCATGAAACAGGTCCAGCATCCTTTGCCCACCGATTTCAAAGCTTTGTTTCCATTGGGCTTGCTGGTGGTTGCCTATGATAAACTCCACAGATCCACCTCCTATATCCATCATGAGATAAGTTTCACCATTTAATGAACCACTGAGCCTGATGCCTTCATAGATCATTTGAGCTTCTTCTTCTCCATCTATCACATTGACATAGATCTGAAACTTCTCCTTAATTTCTTCCACAAAATCGACTCCATTATCGGCATTCCGGACCGCGCTGGTAGCAAAGGCAAAAATATTTTCAATCCCTTCACCATCAATGAGGTTCCTGAAATGCCTTAAGGTATGAAACGCTCTTTTTTTGGCATCAGGGTGGATGAAATTCTGGTTAATACCTCCTTGGCCGATTTTAACCGGCACTTTTTCTTTGTAAAGGGCTTCAAAACGGTCTCCATACAACTCAACCAATACCAAATGAAAGGTATTGGTACCCATGTCAATGATTGCTGCCTTGGTTGGAATCATGTCAGCTTATTTTTTGGTTGTGCGAATATAGAAAGTTTATTCAAAATGCATTGGAAATCAATTTTTAATCTCAGCAGATTGAAAATACTTTGATTCTCGTAGCAATTTATTTTTACCCTTATTTGCCCCTCCTTATATTTGGGACAAACCAAAATGACTTTATAGCTATGGATAGCAATATCAAAGGTGTATATACCCTTCCTTCCAATAAGGATAAAATTGAACTTTTGCAGAAAAAGAATGAAGAGGCACTTCAGGGCGGTGGAGAAAAGCGAATAGCGGCTCAGCATAAGAAAGGAAAGTTGACCGCAAGGGAGAGGATTCACTTGTTATTGGATGAAGGGACATTTCAGGAAATTGACAAATTTGTAATGCATCGGGCAAAAGACTTTGGTTTGGATAAAGAGCATTATTTAGGAGATGGCGTGGTGACAGGCTATGGAGAAGTCAATGGTCGCTTGGTATATGTTTATTCACAAGATTTTACTGTTTTTGGAGGTTCGCTCTCAGAAACCCATGCAGAGAAAATCTGTAAAATAATGGACATGGCAATGAAAAATGGTGCTCCTGTGATAGGTTTAAATGATTCTGGTGGTGCAAGGATTCAGGAAGGAGTGGTTTCCTTGGGTGGATATGCCGATATTTTTTACAGAAATACTTTGGCTTCCGGCGTGGTGCCACAAATTTCAGCTATCATGGGGCCTTGCGCAGGTGGCGCTGTGTACTCTCCGGCCATCACGGATTTTATTTTGATGGTAGAGAATACGTCCTACATGTTTGTGACAGGACCGAATGTGGTGAAAACCGTAACCCAGGAAAATGTCACTGCTGAGGAATTGGGAGGCGCCAGCACACACAGTACCAAAAGCGGGGTAACCCATTTTGCCTGCGCCAATGAATTGGAATGTATCAATCATATCAAACAACTCTTGAGCTACATTCCTCAAAATTGCGAAGATGAGGCCCCAGTCTATGAATATGAGATCAAAGAGGATGAGTCGAGGCCACAATTGGATGCTATTGTACCTGATAATCCCAACCACCCCTATGATATCAGAGAGGTGGTTGAAGGCATCGTTGATGAGGAATCCTTTTTGGAAGTGCATAAAAATTTTGCAGATAACATCGTAGTTGGTTTTGCCAGATTGGCAGGAAGAAGCATTGGTATCGTGGGTAATCAACCCCAATCTATGGCTGGAGTTTTGGACAATGATGCATCCATTAAGGCAGCCCGCTTTGTCCGATTCTGTGACTCTTTCAATGTGCCTTTGCTGGTTTTGGTGGATGTGCCCGGGTTTTTACCAGGTACAGATCAGGAGTGGAATGGTATCATCGTCAATGGAGCCAAATTACTCTATGCTTTCTCTGAGGCAACGGTGCCTAGAGTGACAGTGATTACAAGGAAAGCCTATGGTGGTGCTTATGACGTGATGAACTCCAAGCACATCGGTGCTGACCTGAACTTTGCTTGGCCAACAGCTGAAATTGCGGTGATGGGGGCCAAGGGAGCAGCTGAAATCATATTCAAGCGGGAAATTGCCGAAGCCGAAGACCCTGAAGCAAAACTGCAGGAGAAAATTGATGAATACACCTCCAAATTTGCCAATCCTTACCGTGCTGCGCATAGAGGCTTTGTGGATGAGGTCATCATGCCTTCCAAAACCAGAGAAAAACTCATCCGTGCTTACAAAATGCTGGAAAACAAGGTAGATAAACTGCCTAGGAAGAAGCATGGGAATATTCCGCTATAAACTTCAAATTTCAAGCTCCAAATTCAAACTTCAATACCAAAATGTCAGAATCAACGGATTTTCTATATAAATACCTCAACAACCCTTCTCCAACTGGATTCGAGGCATCTGGTCAGCAGATTTGGCTAGATTACGTAAAGCCTTTGGTAGATACTTACTTTACCGACAACTATGGGACAGCTGTAGGGGTGATCAATCCAGAACATCCCTACAAAGTGGTCATTGAAGCCCATGCAGATGAAATCTCCTGGTTTGTCAATTACATCACTCCAGAGGGCTATATCTATGTCCGCCGGAATGGTGGTTCGGACCATATGATTGCTCCTTCCATGCGGGTGAATATCCATACAGATAAAGGGACAGTGCCCGGTGTATTCGGCTGGCCGGCCATTCATGTCAGAAAAGAAGGTAAGGAAGAAGCTCCCACCATGGATAATATTTTTATCGATGTGGGCGCCAGAACAAAAGATGAGGTAGAGCAAATGGGTATCCATGTGGGCTGTGTGATTACCTTTAAAGATGAATTGCAGGAGTTGAATGGTAAGTTTTATTCAGGAAGGGCTTTGGATAACCGTATCGGAGGGTACATGATCGCCGAGGTCTTGAGAAAAATCAAGGAATCAGGTGTAAACCTCCCTTTTGGTCTGTATGTGGTCAATGCCGTACAGGAAGAAATCGGGCTTCGTGGTGCGGAAATGATAGCCGCCAAAATCAAGCCAAATGTGGCCATCATCACAGATGTATGCCATGATACCACCGCGCCTATGTACAGCAAGATCAGTTCAGGTGATCAGTCCGCAGGAAAAGGACCTGTTTTGACCTATGGGGCAGCCGTACACAAAAAACTCCTGGATCTGATTATAGGCACAGCCAAGAAAAATGATATCCCTTTCCAAAGGGCCGCTGCCTCGAGAAGTACAGGGACAGATACCGATGCTTTTGCCTATTCCAATGAAGGCGTACCGTCTGCTCTGATTTCTTTGCCATTGAAATACATGCATACGACTGTAGAAACTGCCAGCAAGGAAGATATCAATAATGTGATTGAACTCATGTACAAATTCCTGACGGAGTTTGATCCCGATTTTGATTTTAGATACGTGGTGTAAGAGACTGGAAGCGAGAAGCGAGAGGGTTAGACTTGATTTGTCGAATGACTTGAGATTTTTGTATAGAAACAAGAGGCAAGAGTCAAAAAACAAGATAGATTATCGAACGTTGGTCGATTTTTCGATAAAGAGGCGAGACATTAGAAATAATACCCAAATCGCAAAACAGAAGGCTGATATGGTTTTTGGGGCTTTTGTTTTGACAGATACAGTTCAGAACAATGACAACCCGACAACTATTTACAAGTAACTCAATCAACCAATTCCTAATTTCCCATTCAAAATGCCCCTCTTTACCGACCAAATGAACCGTACCGTCGACATCCCAGAGCATCCGCAGCGGATCGTTTCCTTGGTGCCTTCGCAGACAGAGTTATTGGTGGACTTGGGTTTGGAGGAAAGGTTGGTCGGGCTGACCAAGTTTTGTGTACATCCCAAAGGGCTCAAAAAGCAAAAAACCATCATCGGAGGGACTAAAAACTTCCATTTCGATAAGATAGCTGCCCTTCAACCTGATTTGATAATTGGAAATAAAGAGGAAAACTATCAGGAAGGGATAGAGCTTTTGGCAGGTCAATATCCGGTTTGGATGAGCGATATCTATACCTTGGAGGATGCTTTGGAGATGATGAAAGGCATTGGGGAGATTACGGGAACACTTGCTCAGGCTGATAAATTGATAAATGAAATCTCTCAAGATATAGTTTCTCTTTCCCGTCGAGCTAGGGGTACATCTGTGTACTTGATTTGGAAGGACCCAATGATGGCAGTTGGGCCGCAAACTTTTATCCACGATATGTTGGGCAGAGCGGGTTTTACCAATTTGGTGGAGGAACCCCGGTATCCTGAACTTTCCATGGAGGATATAAAAAACCTTTCCCCAGATTTTTTGCTCCTAAGCTCCGAGCCTTTTCCCTTCAAACAAAAACACATCGATGAATTTGCCGCTCATTTACCGCAAACGCATGTGCAATGGGTGAATGGGGAAATGTTTTCTTGGTATGGGAGCAGGTTGAGGTATTTTAGGGAATATGTGGAAGGTTTGGATTAATCGAATTGTTCTTTTGAAAAAAAGGATGTCTTTCATTTTTCAAAATCATACCGTTTATAAAAATATAAGTCATTGGGACGGACTTTTGTAAAAAAATTAATTAACTTTTGAGCCAGTTAATAATCATCCGTACCCAATTGTCATGAAGCATCAAAGAAGGAACTTCTTGAAGAAATTAGGGGCGACAGGAGCGGTTGCTGCCCTGAGCCCTTTGGCCTTAAGCCAAGAACTAAAAGCAAAAGCTTATTTAGAAAGAGAGCGAATTTTTGGTTCAGCCAATGATTCAACCATAAAGCTGGCACTGATCGGTGCGGGAATTATGGGCATCGAGGATACCAACACCGCACTCCGGCATGCTAATGTTGAATTGGTGGCTGTTTGCGACTTATATAAAGGGAGGTTAGATTCAGCAAAAGAACGTTGGGGCAATCACCTTTTTGTTACCCAAGATCATACAGAACTTCTTAAAAGAAAGGATATTGATGCAGTGATCATAGCGACTTCTGATCATTGGCACAAACAAATCAGCATAGATGCCCTAAATGCCGATAAGCATGTATACTGTGAAAAACCCATGGTCCATTCTGTGAAAGAGGGTATGGATGTGATCAATGCCTGGAAGAAGTCAGGGAAGGTGATGATTGTTGGGAGTCAGGGCGTTTCTTCTTTGGGGAATGAAAAGGCCAAAGAATTATTAGCAGAGGGGGCTATAGGAGATATTGTATATGCAGAGGGTTTTTGGGCAAGGATGTCTCCTGAAGGCGCTTGGCAGTATGCGATTCCCAAGGATGGAAATCAGCAGACTGTGGATTGGAAAAGGTACATATCCAACACCAATAAGAAAGATTGGGATCCGCTGAGGTTTTTCCGTTGGAGAAATTATCTGGATTATGGCACAGGAATGTCAGGTGATCTTTTTGTTCACTTGTTCTCCAGTCTTCACTTCATTACTGATTCCTATGGACCCAATAAGGTTTCGGCCATGGGTGGTTTGAGGTATTGGAAAGATGGCAGGGAAGTTCCTGATGTATTATTGGGAACTTTTGATTATCCGGAGACCCCACAGCACAAAGGTTTCAACTTGTCCTTGAGATGTAACTTTGTAGATGGCACCAGTGGGACCACTTATTTGAGGATTGTTGGAACAAAAGGCTCCATGGATGTAAAATGGGAAGAGGTAGTCGTTAAAATGAATCAGATCATGGATTCGGATGATCCATTCATGCAGGAGCAGGCAAGATTAAGGGGAGAACCTGAAACCCGTGCCACCATATTGCCACCAAAAGAATTGGTGTATAGCGCTCAAAGAAATTGGAAAGGTGCGCATTATGACCATTTTGGAAATTGGTTTACGGCGATCAGAAGCGGAGGAACAGTGGCCGAAGATCCGGTTTTTGGTTTCAGGGCTGCTGCGCCAGCTTTACTGTGTAATGACAGTTACTTCCAAAACAAATTCATAAATTGGGATCCTTTAAACATGAAATTGGTATGAGAGTAAAGAATAATTGGATTTTCTTGCTGGTCTTTTCTTCTGTGCTTTTAGGATGTGCTGCAGAAAAGTCTGAAGAGGAAGTGGAAGAAATCGAAGAAATTGTTGTCTTGGACAATACGTTGACTGAAGATGAAAAGGCTTTGGGATGGATGTTGCTTTTCGATGGCGAAGATCCCGCAGGTTGGAGGGCTTTCAATGGAACTGAGTTTCCTGAGGGATGGACCGTGGAAGATGGCGCTTTGAAAGCCTTGGGAACCGGTGGAGACATCGGTGGTGATATTGTCTTTGGGCCACTGGACTTTGAGACCTTTGAATTAGAGTTTACTTGGAAAATCGCCCCAGGGGGTAATAGTGGTGTTTTCTATCATGTGGTTGAAGGGCCACAGTACAAAGCCCCTTACGAAACAGGCCCCGAATACCAAGTGATTGATCAGTTAGGGTTTCCATCGCCTTTGGAAGATTGGCAGTCCATTGCCTCTGATTATGGCATGTACCCAGGTGATGTGGAAGGTGTGGTCAAGCCTGCTGGAGAATGGAACGTTTCCAGAATAGTATTTGGCAAGGATAAAGCCAGTTATTGGTTGAATGGCAAAAAAACTTTAGAGTTTGTCCCTTATTCGGAGGATTGGGAAGCAAGGAGAAATAGTGGAAAGTGGGATGATTTTCCAGATTATGCCAAATTTAGAAGAGGATTGATTTCACTTCAGGATCATGGAAGTGAAGCTTGGTTTAAAAACATAAAAATAAGACCCCTATGAAAAAAACAATGCTTATAAGCGCCATGCTTTACATGGCAATTTCTTTGTCTTCTTGTCAGCAAAGCAATGAAATTGAACTGTTCAATGGCAAAGACCTTTCTGGATGGATTGTCTATGGCACAGAAAAGTGGTATGTAGAAGATGGCCTTTTAGTTTCTGAAAGTGGTCCTGATAAAGAGTATGGTTATCTGGGCACAGACCAAAATTTTAAGGATTTTGAATTGAATGTGGAGTTCAAGCAAGAGGCAGATGGCAATAGTGGGGTGTTTATCCGTTCCACTGTGGATGGCACAAAGGTTTCGGGTTGGCAAGTGGAGGTAGCCCCTCCCGGCCATGATACAGGAGGTATTTACGAATCTTATGGAAGAGGTTGGTTGATTAAACCAGACCCGGAAAAAGACAAGGCGCTAAATTATGGTGATTGGAATCAAATGAAAATCATTGTGAAAGGAGATAGAGTCCAATCATTCCTCAACGGGGTAGAGATGGTCGATTTTTCAGATGAAAAGATCGGACAAGGAGAAGGAGGAATCCTGTTGCAGATCCATGATGGTGGAGGAATTAAAGTATATTGGAGAAATTTGGTATTAAAACCACTTTGATAGAATGAATAAAGCAGTAGCACCTGTTCTCAGTCTGGAGCAGGTGCTTTTTTTTTTCACGCTGTATTTCAGTGATTTTTGTCGTATAAGAAAATATATTTTTAGACCTTCTTTGTGAATTGAAAAAAGCTTCCCACTTTTGCAATCCCAAACGGGGAAAAACAATAAGACAAGTCTGAAATAAGAAAAAATATTTTCAAAATTCACTTGTCAATACAAAAACCTTTCTTACCTTTGCAGTCCTGTTCAGTGGAATGGTTTAAAAAACACGGCTTGAAGTAGCTGTCAATCGGATGCCGGAAGGGTATTCGGAAAGTTCTTTGAAATACTGATTCAAAACAAAATGACACAAGACAGGTGAAGACAATATGTTTTTGCCCCCTGAAGTTCAGATAACGAAGCTGTTTTTAGAGTACAGCTTAAAAAAACTTTACAATGGAGAGTTTGATCCTGGCTCAGGATGAACGCTAGCGGCAGGCCTAATACATGCAAGTC
>Ga0213835_100687_pt1 | contig 28446 bp, 22 predicted proteins | sample SWPATP01_FD_160576 | JGI IMG/M metagenome (GOLD analysis project Ga0213835, IMG submission 160576) | Coastal seawater microbial communities from Marineland, Florida, United States - SWPA TP0 #1 | ecosystem: Environmental > Aquatic > Marine > Coastal | place: USA: Florida | collected 2016-08-05 | reverse complement strand
GGGCCGGCGGCGTGAACGAGGGCGCGTTCGGTGAAGTCCTGACGCGGGGCGGCTCCTCGGGGCATGACCTGAAACGCGACGTCGTACTGCCATGAGCCGTAGCGGAGCTCGCCCTCGAGCGGCGCCTGCTGTCGGCGCGTGGTCGGGAAGCGGAGCTCGGTGGACTCGATGGAGCCGTCGGGCAGGAACTCGTGAAAGCCGAAGAACCAGTTCTTGCGCTGGACGTTGCGCCACCCCCACTCGTCCGGCGTCTCGATGCCCATCGCGCCCTGGTTCGCCTCCAGGCGCGGGATGCGCTCGACCAGGACCAGGCGGTCGCGGATCTCGCCGGCGGCGGCGAGCTCGATCGCCTGGGTCAGCGTGGTGCGCGGCGGGGCTTCGAGAAAGCGGACGACGGTGAGCCAATCCGCGTGGCGAGCCATGCCGGGCAGGGGGTTGGGCTGCGGGATGCGGACGGGGAGCTCGATCGCGCGGTCGGCGTAACGGACGATGACGACGCCGCGCCCGCGATCGTCGAGGCGATCGGTGATGCGGATGTCCCGACCGTGGAAGGTCATCGTGTCGGCGAGCACCGGGAGGGTGTAGTTGATCCCCGTCGGGTGCTCGGCGTTGAAGCTGGCGATGGCGCGCACGAGCAACGAGACACTCACCGCCAGCGCGATCGCGCTGCAGAGCGCGAGAGCGGCGGCGATCGTGAAGGGTCGGCTCATGACGGGCGGATCGGTGAGGCTTGGCTTGGGCTGTGTTGGCTTGGGATTTGGGAGCTTGCTGGGAATTGCTTAGCGCGGCGTGGTCTCGAACAGCCCGGGTGTGCGCCCGGTCGCGGGGCGAGATCGCTCGCTGGTCGACTCTTCAGGGGGGTGCTTGGCATCGACCTTGGCCTGGAACTTTTCCGGGCCAAGTTCGGCGACTTCGCGTTCGCGGGCCCATGTGGTGATGGACTGCCCGGTGGGGAAGCTGTGCGGAGCGGCTTCGGTCGCGAGCCCGACGCTGTTGCCGCCTGGGATGATCGCCTGGGCCTTCCAGGGGTAGATGCGGTCGCGGTTGCCGAGATCGATCGCGGTGAGCCCCATGAACAGGGCGAAGGCGAAGAGGCAGAACAGGAAGATCATGGTGTTGAGCGGGTTGTCGTACTTGAGCTGCATGAAGTACATCAACACGAGCGTGCCCTTGATGGTGGCGATGCTCATCGCGACCATGACGTTGACCCAGGTCGGGATGACGACGTTGAACTTCTCGCTGATCAAGACCTCGATGAAGCCGGCGCTGACGGTGAGCACGGTGAAGAACAGCAGCGCGACGAGCACGACGACGAGCGTGCGCAGGGGCAGGATGACGTGCCCGTGGTCGTGGTCGCCCTCGTGGAAGCCGTGCGGGTCGAGATCGTTGATCGCGGGCTGATGGGGCTGATTCATGGCTTGGGTCCGTGTGGGTTGGGGTCGCTGGGGCTCGGGCTCTCGGGGCGGGATCTCGGAGGGGTCAGTTCAGGTCAGGAGCGGACACGGCTCGGCGAGCCATGCCACCCCGGAGGGCGGGTCAGTGGATGAGGTAGAGGAGGGGGAAGAGGAAGATCCAGATGAGGTCGACCAAGTGCCAGTAGAGCCCGGAGATTTCGACGGAGGTGTAATGGGTGGGCCCGTACTTGCCCTTGCGGGCGCCGAGGTAGACCCAGAAGAGCAGGCCCATGCCGATGATGACGTGCAGCGCGTGCACGCCGGTGGCGCAGTAGTAGAGCCCCCACCAGAGCGGCTCCCACGGGCTTTCGGCGTAGGGGTAGCTGAAGAACCAGCCGGGGCCCTTGCCCTCCATGAGCTTGGGGTAGTACTCGAACGCGCCCTTGATGCCGAGGAACGCGAGCCCGCAGACGATGGTGATGAGCAGGTTGAGCTTGAGCAGCCCCTGCTTGTTGAGCTGGGCGCAGCGGATGGAATACGCGACGGTGAAGCTGGAAACGAGCAGGATGACCGTGTTGATGAAGCCCCACTTCACGCTGAGGTGATGCGAGCCGGCGACGAACGCCTCCGGGTACTTCATGCGGAAGACGGCGTACGCGACGAAGAGCCCGGCAAAGAGCAGGACTTCCGTGGTGAGGAAGAGCCACATGCCCATTTTGGCGGCGTCGAACTCGTCGTGCGCGTTGCGCCAGTGGTGACCGTGGGTATAGGTCTTCCATCGGGGCTGCTTGGCGGCGAGTGCGGGCTGGTGCGGGCCGCCGGTGTCGATCGTGGCCATGTCCTCGTTCCCCTGGTGGTCTCGGTCGTTCGGTCGGTCGGTGCGTGAAGCGGGTCGTTCGAAGCTTCAGAGTCAGTGCGAACGGTTCGGGTCGCGCTCGTGGACGGGGTATTCGGCCGGGTCGCAGTGCGGCGGGACGACGTGCTCGAAGTCGTACGGGCCGTGCTGGACGATCGGCTCATGGTGGAAGTTGTGCAAGGGCGGCGGGCTCTCGGTCTCCCACTCCAGGCTGATGCCGCCCCACGGGTTGGGCGGGGCCTTCTTGCCGGCGACGAGCGAGTGGGCGAAGACCAGCAGGTGGACGACGAAGCCGAGCGCGAGGATCCAGGAGCCGACGGTCGAGATGACATGCAGATCCTGGTACTCGGTGAGGTAGGTCGCGTAGCGACGGGGCATGCCGCGTGTGCCGAGGATGAACTGGGTGAAGAAGGTCATATTGAAGCCGATGAAGACCAGGACGCACCCGAGCATCCCGCCGGCCTCGTTATACATGCGCCCGAACATCTTGGGCCACCAGTGGTGGATCGCCCCGATGAACGCGATGATCGTGCCGCCCATCATGACGTAGTGGAAGTGGGCGACAACGAAGTAGGAATCGTGCAGGTGCAGGTCGGTCGCCAGGGCGCCCAGGGGCAGCCCGGTGAGCCCGCCGATCGAGAACAGGAACAGGAAGCTCAGCGTGTAGAGCATCGGCGTGTTGAGGCTGATGTTGCCCTTGTAGAGAGTCGCGATCCAGTTGAAGACCTTGATCGCGGTGGGGATCGCGACGAGGAAGGTCAGGGCGCTGAAGATCGCGGCGGCGAGTTCACCGGAGCTGGTGAACATGTGGTGCCCCCACACGAGGAAGCTGATCGCCGTGATGCCCAGGGAGGCGAAGGCGATGGCGCGGTAGCCGAAGATGTGCTTGTGGCTGTGGACGGCGATCATGTCGCTGATGACGCCCATGCCGGGGAGGATCATGATGTACACGACGGGGTGGGAGTAGAACCAGAAGAAGTGCTGGTAAAGCACCGGGTCGCCGCCGAGGGCGGGGTCGAAGATGCCGACCTTGAACACGCGTTCGGCGATCAGGAGCATCATGGTGATGCCGATGACCGGCGTCGCGAGCACCTGGATGATCGCCGAGCTGTAGAGCGCCCAGACGAACAGGGGCATATCGAACCAGCCCATGCCCGGGGCTCGGAGCTTGTGGACGGTGACGATGAAGTTCAGCCCCGTCAGGATCGAGCTGAACCCGAGGATGAACACGCCGAGGACCATCAGCACCACACGCCAGTGGTCGGCGTCGGTGGTCGTGGAGTACGGGGTGTAGAAGGTCCAGCCGGTATCGACGCCGCCGCCGAGGATGGAGACGACAGCGAAGAAGCTGCCGAAGAAGTAGATGTACCAGCTCAGGAGGTTGAGCTTGGGGAAGGCGACGTCCTTGGCGCCGATCATGATCGGGAGCAGGAAGTTGCCCAGGCTCGCGGGGATCGAGGGCACGATGACCATGAAGGTCATGATCGCGCCGTGGAGGGTGAACGCTCGGTTGTAATAGTTGTTGTGCTCGGCGACGGAGCCCTCGGCGTCGAAGAGCATGCGGGTGAACTGCCCGGTCACGGTACCGTCGCTCAGGACGCGGACGGGCTCGAGCAGTTCCATGCGCACGAGCAGTGCGGCGACGCCGCCGAGGAAGAACATGAAGAGGATGGCGAACAGGTACATGACGCCGATCTTCTTGTGATCGACGGTGGTGCACCAGTCCCAGACGGTGGCCCAGAACCCGCCGACGGGGGTCAGGTACGACCCTTCGTGGTGGTGGGCGTGGGCGTTGTGCTCGCTCGTGCTCATGGTCGTTCGCCTCGGGCGGGTTCGTGCTCGTGCGGTCGGCACTCGGGTACGTGGATCGGTTCGTTCAACGCGGGGCTGTGTATCGGGGAAGAGCTCGGGGGCGAATTACTCACCCTGGCTCGGGTTCGTGCCCGCGTCGTTCTCGGCTTCAGGTTGGGCTTCGGGCTGGGCCTCGGGTTGGGCGTTCGGATCGGACGAGAACGGATCGGACGGGCCGCGATCGGAGAGGGACTGGATGTAGGCGACGATCGCGTCCAGCTCGCGCTGGCTGAAGACGCCGGCGTAGGTGGGCATCTGGTTCGCGTAGCCGACGCGGATCTCGGCTTCGGGCTGGACGATCGAGCGGACAATGTAGTTGGCGTCGAAATCGACGGTCTGCCCGGTGGTCAGTGGGACCGGGTAGCCGTAGGCGTTCCGCCAGGTCGGGCCGGTGTTGCGTGAGCCGTCGATGGAGTGGCACTGGAAGCACCCGCCGCGTCGGGCGAGGATCTGCCCGAACTCCGCGGGGGGGATGCTGTCGGGGTCGAGCCCGCCGGACTGCACCCACTCGGCGTAGAACGGGCGGCTGACGACGCGGAGGATGCCGAGCATCTCCGAGTGGAAATCGCCGCAGTACTCCGCGCAGTAGATGATGTGATCCCGGTACCGCTCGTTGGGCTGATCCGGGAAGACCGGGTCGTTCGGCGAGAGGGGCTTGGCGCGGAACGCGTAGCTCGTGTACCGGTTCGGGAAGACGTCGAACTTCACCCGGAAGTCCGGCACCCAGAAGCTGTGGATCACGTCGCGGCTCATCATCCGCAGGCGGACCGATTGATCTTCCGGCACGTAGAAGATCGGATAGGACGCCTGCGTCATGGACGGGCCGGAGCCTTCCATATCCGGCGCCGGGGCCGAGCCGGGGGAGGGGATCGCCGCCCGGCGCTGGCTGACGTCAAGGATCTGGGTGGACTCGAAGCTCTGCGTGCCGTTCGGGTAGGTCAGATCCCAACCCCAGCTGTAGGCTTCGAGGGTCAGCTCCATCGCGGGGCCTTCGGCGACGACCTTGTCCATGTACCCGCGGAACCCGGCGAAGAAGATGTAGACCAGGAACAGGCTGGGGATCACCGTCCAGGCGATCTCGAGCGGCGTGTTGTGGCTGCTGGAGCGCGGCGTCGGCTTGCCGGGGCGGCGGCGGTAGACGATCACGCAGAAAACCATGAACCCCATCAACACGACGAACCAGAACATGCTGAACCAGAAGATCCACATGAACAGCGCGTCGGTGGTCACGCTCGACGAGGTGTACGCGCGGTCGCCGAACCAGAGCCAGTGCCAGAAGCCGTCTGCGAGTGTGGTCATGGTCGTTTCCATCGTCGTGGGTCCGTGCGGGCTTCGGTGATCCGGGGTCTGTCTACGCGGTGCGGGGGCGGGCAAGCTTCTGGGCGTGGCGGTACGGCATCGGGGCGAGCCCGGCGCGTCGGCGGAGCATCTCGATCACGCGCAGTGTGAGGATCAGCCCCCCCACCGCGATCGCGCTCAGCACAGCCCCGGCCTGCATCACGCGGAACGCCTGGAGCGTGTACGCGCCGCTCCGCGGGTCGTACAGAAAACACATCGCGAGCAAAGCGTCGCCGATCGAAGAGCCGATCCGCCCCGAGGACGCTTCCAGCAACGCCAGACGCAGACGCATCGGCGGGTAGCCGAACCCGTGGACGTAGCGGCTGATCGTGCCGTCGGGCGTCAGGATCTTCACCGCGATCGGGTGGCTGAACTCGCCGTTGGGCAGCAGGCGGTAGGGAAAGCCCGTCGCATCAGAGAGCATGCGGGCGGTCGCGGCATCGGTCACGTGGAACGCGACACCCGCCCGCACCTCGGGCGTCGGCGTCAGGTTCAGCTTCGCGAGCGCCAGTTCCTGCTTCAGCGCGGCGTGGCTGGGGCGCTCCTGATGGTTGAAGCTCACGACAACGACCTGGTAATCCTCACCGGGCGTGTAGCGAAGCGTGGCGAGGGCGGTGAACAGCTTGTCCAGCACGGCCGTGCACGCGACGGGGCAGTCGTAATAGACCATCGCGAGGATGATCGGGCGCCCCTCGTCGTTGAAGTAGCTGCCCAGCGTCAAGTTCCGCCCCCGGCTGTCGGTCAGCACCAGCTCGCCGGGCACGCGCTCGCCCGTGCGCTCGGTGACTTCCAGCCCCTGCATCTCCTCCGGGCGGAGATCCTCCTCCGGACGGAAACGGGCCATGAACGCTTCCGTTCGCGGGTCCAGCTCCACACGGTCGGCGGCTTCCTCGGCTTCGGCGGCGGACCGCACGAGCGACTCGTCCTCGCCGCGCAGCCCTGGAGCCTTCGGATCGGCGGCGGCTTCGCCCGTGCCGACCATCCACAACGCGCAGGACAGCACCGCGCCCAGCGTCCAGACGCCGAGCAAGCGAGCCATCGAGTTGTGGCGACCGTGCCGACCCACGCGATCCAGACCTCCGCGTGCGGGGTTCAGCCCCGCCGATGCTCCCGTGCGACTTTGCCGATCAGCGGCCCGAATCCCGGTGCGACTCGATCACGCGCGAGAACGCGTGGTCGATCGGGACGCGGATCACGCCGGCCTCGGCGTCGATCCACCCGAACTCCTGCAAACGGCGCTGGCTCGACGCGGCGTACGGGCGGTACTCCTGCTCGTACCAGACGGTGTTCTCCGCCTTCTGCGCGATCAGCGTCGAGCTGTACGCCTGGAAGTAGATCACCACCAGCACCACCATCGCCACCACCACCGCGACGATCACGAACCCGACGAAGCCGAGCATCGCGATGTTGACGTTCGCGGCGTGCTCCGCCTGGGGGCGACCCTCGGCGGCGGTGTGCTGGTGCCAGTCGTCCAGGTGATCCTCGACCGGCGGCGTGTGCTGCAGTGATTCGCTCATCGCGTGCCTCGTTCCCAGGGCCGACGCCCTCGACCAACACCCGTCCTCAACCCTCGCCGCCTACGGGCAGACCGGAAATCTTCCCGTTGGACCGTAGTCCCTGTTCGCCCGTCCGTCCCTTCCGATGCACCCGGTCCCGGGGACCGAGTCGCCTGTCTTGCGAGCAGTCCTTCAAATCGGACATGCACGTCTTCAACATAGCCTGCCGCTGCCTGCCGAGGGGCTTACCCCACATAGTTCTTGTGCTTGAGGGCTTCGCCGATGTAGGGATCCTTGGTGCCGACGAGCGGCCCGCTGGCGATCTTCCGCACGAGCACGCCGGCGAACAAGGCGAACACGCCCACGCCCGCGGCGATATCGAGCCACCACCCGGCCGGGCCCGGGTCGAACGCGGCCCAATCCGCGATGTAGACCATCGGGCGGATGATCCAGACCATGTCCAGCGTGTGCATCAGGATCAGCCACCCCGCGACCAGGGCGAGCCCCAGCGTCGAGTGCTTCACCGGCTTGAACAGCAGCAGCACGAACGGCACCACGAAGTGCCCCAGCACCAGCAGCACGCTGAGCCCTTCCCACCCGCCGGTGGATCGGCGGAGGTAGTAAGCCGTCTCTTCGGGGATGTTCGCGTACCAGATCAGGAAGTACTGCCCGAACCCGATGTACGCCCAGAAGACGCTGAACGCGAACAGGAACTTGCCCAGATCGCGGAAGTGCTGATCGGTGACGGCCCCGGTGAGACGCCCGAGCCCGCGGAGGACCGCGAGCACGATGACCAGCGCGGCAACGCTCGCGCCCGCGGAGCCGGCGAAGTAGTAGACGCCCCACATGGTGCTGAAGAAGCGGTAGTCCATCGACATCATCCAGTCGAAGGCCGCGAACGAGGTCGTGAGCGCCAGCGCCAGCGTGCCCCACCCGCTCATGAACCGGGCTTTCTGCGTCAGCCACCGGTCGCCGGTGAGATCCTGCTGCTTGCTGAGGCTGTAGAGGCGCTGGGCGAGGAAGATCCAGATCGCGGCGTAGAGCGCGAAGCGGATCAGCCAGAACGGGGCGTTCAGGTACCCGGCTTTGTGATCGATCAGGAACGTGCCCGCGAGCGCGGGGTTGAGCCATTCAAAGAGCAGGGCGCCATGCACCTCGTTGTTCGGACCCGCGAGCACCGCGCGGACCACCTCGATCACCAGCACGGGCAGGACCAGCAGCACGCAGAGCGGCAGCATGCTGAACAGGTGCTCCCACTGGCGCTTGATGGTCGCGTGCCACCCGGCGTTGACCAGGTGGAAGATCATGATGAAGAACAGCGAGCCCAGCGCGATCGCCAGGACGCTCATCACCCCGACCTGGTAAGCCGCCAGCGCGTGCTTGACGTTCACCACGAACGCCCCGAGCAGCGTCAACGCCAGCCCGACCACGCCCAGCCCGATCAGCACACGGCTGAGCGCGGCCCCGGACCCGGCGGGCAGGTTGATGTTGTCCTCGGCCAGCGCCGGGTGGCGACGGGCCGACTCGAGCTGTTCGCGGTATTGCTCGGCTGTCAACTGGCTCACGACGCGCCCTCCCCGCGATCCGACGGATCGCCCTCGGCCGATGCCGAACGCGACGGCGCGAGCGACGCACCGCCCGAGTCCGACGTCCGCTGCTGACGCAGATTCCGACGCACGTTCTCCGGGATCGACCGGTCCTCGATGCTCCCGCGACGGGTTTCCTGCAACGCGCGGATGTACGCGACCACCGCCCAGCCGTCGTCGGCGCTGAGCGCGTGGGCGTAGCCGGGCATCGCCAGCCCGCCGTCCGGGCGGCGGACGCCCCACATCGCGACACGGTAGAGGTGCCCGTCCTGCCCGAGCTCGCCGCCGACCTGGTACCGGTCATCATGGAAGCTCGGCACGATGTACGACCAGTGCTGACCGACCGTGCCCTTGCCGTCGCCCTCGTACCCGTGGCAGACGGCGCAGAAGATGTTGAACCGCTCGGCCCCGCGGTCGAGCACCTGTCGCGTCACCGAAGCCGGGATCGTGCGGACCGGGTTGTCCCCGCCGTCAAGCCCTTCGTAGAACGCGCGATCCGCGCGGAGGTAGCTCGCCCGGCGCGCGACCTTGTCGCCCAGCCCGTCCTCATCGCCCAGCGTGCCCCAGGCGCCGAACGCGACCGTCCCGTCCACCGGCGGACGCATCGTCCGCCCGTCGGCGAAGAACGCGCTCTCGCTCTGCGGGTTCCAACGCGGCTGATCGTCCATGTCCGGCAGGAACTGGCGCGGCGGGTTGTCCGAGCGGTCGCCGCGGCAGCCCGCGAGCAGCGCCACCGAAGCCGCCGACGCGACCACGCAACCCGCGACCATCGCGGATGAACGCCACACCCGACGGCGCGGAAGGGGCTCGTTCGAGCGCACCGGCATCACTCGTCCTCCACGAGGTCGATCCGGCTCGACCCAACCTCTTCCAGGAGCTGCACCGTCGCGTCGGGGTCGAACTTCTTGTCGTCGGCCTCGATCACGATCATGAACCTGTCGTCGCTGGTTCGCAGGAACCGCTCTTTGAGCATCAGCGGGTGGTGCCAGCGGGGCAGCCCGTTGAGCGCGAGCATCCCGAACAACGCCGTGAACGCGGCGAACAGGATGCCCAGCTCGAACCCGACCATGACGAACGCTTCCCACGCGGCGAAGGGCTTGCCCTGCTTCATCAGCGGGTAGTCCACGCCCGCGATCCACCACTGCATCAGGAACCCGAGCCCGACGCCCGTGAACCCGCCGCCGGCGACCAGCAGTGGGAGGAACGTGCGTTTGACGCCCATCGCCTCCTCGATGCCGTGGATCGGGAAGGGGCTGTAGACGTCCCACTTCTTGTACCCGGCGTCGCGGACCTTCTCCGCGGCGTGGTAGACGTGGGCCGCCGAATCAAACTCGGCCATGATCCCGTGCACGGGGCGGTCGTCCTCGGTCCGGAAGCGGGCCGGGGGCTTGCGCACGACGAACGGGAAGTAGTCCGCGATGCTGCTCGCGATCGACATCTCAGTGCGCTCCCTTCGAGGCGTGCCCATCGCTGTGCCCGTGGTCGTCGTGCCCGTGCCCGTGCGGGTCGGCCTCGGGGAGGACGGCCTTGATCTCCGCGATCGGGAAGACCGGCACGAACCGGAGGAACAACAGGAACAGCGTCATGAACAGCCCGATCGAGCCGACGAAGATCCCGATGTCCACCCACGTCGGCCAGAACATGTGCCACGTCGCCGGCAGCCACGCGCGGTGCAGGCTCGTCACGATGATCACGAACCGCTCGAACCACATCCCGATCGTCACGAATAACGCCACGATCCAGATCACCAGCGGGTTGGTCCGCATCTTCTTGAACCAGAAGACCTGCGGCGTCACCACGTTGCAGAAGATCATCGACCAGTAGGCCCACCAGTACGGCGCCTCGAACGGGTTGGCGCGGTTGCTGATGAAGACGTACCACTCGTATTCGTTGCCGCCGTACCAGGCGATGAAGAACTCCATCGCGTACGCGAAGCCGACCATCATCCCCGTCGCGAGCAGGATCTTCGCCATGTTCTCCAAATGGCGGAGCGTCAGGAAGTCCTTGAAGTTGCGGAACAGCTCGCGCACCGGGATCAGCAGCAGCAGCACCATCGCGAACCCGCCGAAGATCGCGCCCGCGACGAAGTACGGCGGGAAGATCGTCGTGTGCCAGCCCGGCACCACCGAGGTCGCGAAGTCGAACGACACGATCGAGTGCACGCTGAGCACCAGCGGCGTGCTCAGACCCGCCAGCAGCAGGTACGCCATCTCGTACCGGTGCCAGTGCCGGCTCGACATCCGCCACCCCTGGGCGAGCAGCGTGAAGATGTACGCGCGGAGCAGATCGGGCAGCTTCTTCTTCGCGCCCGCGGCAGCCGAGGCGTTCAGACGCAGGATCGCCCGGTCACGCATCGTCGCGAAGTCCGGGATCATGCCCATGTACCAGAACAAAGCCGACACCGTCGCGTACGTGCTCACCGCGAACACGTCCCACAACAGCGGCGACTGGAAGTTCGGCCAGATGTAGTTCGGGTTCGGAATCGGGAAGACGAACCAGATGAACCAGATTCGCCCGACGTGGATCGCCGGGAAGATGCCCGCGCACGTCACGGCAAAGATCGTCATCGCCTCGGCCGAGCGGTTGACGGCCGTGCGCCACTTCTGCTTGAGCAGGCACAGGATCGCGGAGATCAGAGTCCCCGCGTGCCCGATGCCGATCCAGAACACGAAGTTGGTGATGTCCCACGCCCAGTTGACCTGGTTGTTCAGACCCCACACACCCACGCCCGTGATAATCAGGTAGAGCACGCCGAGCCCGAGCAGCCCCGTCGTGCTCGCCGCGATCAGGAAAGCCGGGAGCCACCACTTGCCCGGCGGGTTCTCCGCGTAGCCGCAGACGATCTCGGTCACGTCGTGAACGGACCGATCGTTGAGCACCAGCGGCGGGCGCTCGCCGGGCGCTTCGACCAGCGTCCCATCGCCGAGATCCGCGTGCTGGCTCCGCGCGCCGGGCGAGGCGTGGGCGAGCCCCGCGAGACGCTGCGCCGCCTGTTCGTCGGGGTTGATCGCGCTCATGCGTGGGCTCCCTGACCCAGAATCCGGAGGCTCATTGCGTACCCGCGGTCCTCGTCACGCTTGCGGGGCTGGAAGAACGACGCGCCGCTCGCGTCGGCGTGCCCGTAATCCAGCGGATCCACCGGCTCGCGCAGACGCGGGTTCGGGTTGTTCACCCGGAGCATGTGGCTCGTCCGCGGGCGCGTGTTCAGATACCCCAGCAGCAGGTACGAACGCTGCTGGCTCCGCTCCTTGGTCACCCGGCTCGACTCATCCAGGATGTCACCGAACGTGATCGCCCCGGTCGGGCAAGCCTGCTGGCAGGCCGACTGCACGAACCCGTCCGGGATCCGGTCCGCACGCTGGAGCTTCATCTCGAACTTGGCTCGGTTGATCCGCTGGATGCAGTACGTGCACTTTTCCATGACGCCGCGGCTGCGCACCGTCACGTCCGGGTTCATCCGCATCTTGCTGATCTCGTTCACCTGCTCGCGCAGACGCGGCGGGATGAAGTTGATGTTCTTCGGACGGAAGCCCGTCTCCTCCTCCGCGACCCATCCGCCGTTGAACCGCGCCTGCCCGTAATCGAAGAAGTTGAACCGGCGAACCTTGTACGGGCAGTTGTTCGAGCAGTACCGCGTGCCGATGCAGCGGTTGTACACCATGTCGTTCGTGCCCTCGGGTCCGTGCACGGTCGCGTTGACCGGGCACACGACCTCGCACGGCGCGTTCTCGCAGTGGACGCACGCGACGGGCTGGTGCAGCATCTGTTCCGGGCTGTTCAGGTCGTCGCCCGTGAAGTAGCGATCGACGCGAATCCACGTCATCGCCCGCCCTTTGGCGACCTCGCGCTTGCCGACGACCGGGATGTTGTTCTCCGCCGAGCACGCGACCGTGCACACGCCGCAGCCCGTGCAGGTGGACATGTCGATCGTCATGCCCCACTGCGGGCCCTGCGCGAAAGCCGGCGGCATATCGCGGTTGAGCGCGCGGTTGAACTCCCTCGCTTCAAAATCCGGATCGGTCCGCGTCGCGTTCATCGGGTTGACGTAGATCCCGATGTTCGACGGCGTGTGGCTAAGCTCGCCCAGCTTCTCCGCGACGTTCAGCTCCTGCGGGTCCTCGCCCCACGGGCCGATCGAGCCGTAGATCTTGTCCGGCTTCGGCTTCACGCCCTTCGCCGAGTGCTTGTCCCAAGCCGGCTTGTCGAGCTGACGCACGATCGCGTCGCGCCCTTCGAGCGACCAGTGGTTCTGCGTGCTCGCGATCTCGTACCGCCCGCGGATGCGCGCCAGCGTCGCGCCCCGCGCCCAGTGCATCGATTCAGTCGTCCGGATCGGGTACACATCCACGCCGACGCCCGCCGCCACCGCACCGCCCACGCGACGCCCGTACCCGAGCATCACCTGCACGACGCCGTCGGCCAGCCCCGGCATCACCCACACCGGCACCTCGACCGAGCGCCCCCCCACACTCAGGCGCGCCATCCGCGCCTCGGGGATCTGCCGGCGCGTGTACGGATCCCGCGCCCCGCCGAAGGGTTCGAGCCCCAAGTCCTTCGCCGTCTTCGGGCTGACGAGCACCGGGTTGTCCCACACGACGCGCGTCCCGCCGTGGGGCAGTTCCTGCAGCCACCCGTTGTTCGCGAACCGCCCATCGTGGACGTGACCGGTCATGAACGCGACTTCGAGGCTCGACGAACTCGGCGCCGGGCTGAGCCCCATCGCAACGATCGCCCGCGCGACCGAGCCGTAGTCGGCCCGCGGCGATTCACCCCGAGGCGTGCTCCCCGCGAGCACGCCGTCGTGCAGCGCCCGCTTCCACGCCTGCTCGAACCGCTCGCCCGTCTGCCCGAGCTTCGCCTGCCACGCGTTGCGCACCAGTTCGTGCCCGTCCGGGTTCGCGTCGCCCGCGAAGAACGCGAGCAGCTCGATCTCGCTCCACGCGGGTGCGTACAGCGGCGCGATCATCGGCTGGGTCGGCGCGATCGTGCCGTCGGCGGCTTCCGTATCGCTCCAGCTCTCCAGGTAGCTCGTCCCATTGAGCTGCCACCGGTTGGCGGCGTGGTACGTCTCGGTCAGGCTCAGGCTGTACGCGATCGTGTTCGGCACTCGCTCGAACAGAGCCGCGAAGTCCAGATCCGCCGGCGCGTCGAAGACGGGGTTGACGTCCAGCGTCACCAGCGTCTCGATCTGCCCCTGACGCATCCGCCCCGCGAGCGCCCCCAGCGCTTGCGTGCTGCTCGACGCCTCTTCCTCGCCCATGGGGAGGTAGCGGACGGTTTCGCCGATGTTGCCGAGTGCCGCGTTGAGCGCGTGGGCGAGCGCCTGCACCGGCGCGGGCTGAGCCGGGCCCGCGAGCACGAGCCCGCGGCCGCGGCTTGCGACCAGATCGTCAGCCGCCGCGTCCACGAACGCCCGATCGACCGCCGACTCACTCACCCCGCCCTCGACGCCCGCCAGCGCGTCGCGGAGCGCACGCGTCGCCGACACGTCCAGACGCAAGAGCACCGCGCGGGCGAGCATCACCATCGCCCGGCTCACCTGGCTCGGCGCCAGACGCAGACGGTGGTCCGCCATCGAGCCAACCGCCGTGAAATCGCTCTCCACCGCGTACACGCGGCTCATCTGCTGATTCGGCCCGTCCACGTACCGCGTCCGAGCAATCCCGCGAGAAGCCGGCAGGCTCATCGCCTCGCGCTCCAGCAGCGCCCGGTCGAACGTCACCACCACGCTCGCCCGCTCAAGCCGCGGCAGCTCGCGCATCGCCTGACCGAACGCGAGCGTCGTGCCCTCGGCGAGCCCGTCGTGCTGCGTCGACTCGTACGCGACCCAACTCGCCCGCGGGAAACGCGCGCGAACGCGATCGCGCACCGCGTCCCGCGTCGGGCTCGTCTTCTTCGGCACAATAAACGCGAGGCGCGCCCCGCCGTCCTCTTCGTGCCCCTTCAGGTGATCGCTCGCCCAGGCTTTGAAGTCCTCGAGCGTCGCGTTGAGCTTCCCGCGGACCGGGTTGCCGAAGACGGGGCGGCGCGGGCGATCCGGGTCATAAAGATCCAGCGTCGACGCCTGGCTCCACGCGCTGGTTTTGCCCTGGTTGATCGGGTGCAGCGGGTTGCCCTCGACCTTGGTCGGGCGGCCCTCGTGCGTCTCGATCGTCAGCCCCTCGGCCCCGCCGCCGGGCAACGCCATGCTCGTCGCGTACCACAGCGGCTTGCCGGGGATCACACGCTCGGGCACCTCGCGCGAGTAGCTGTAAATCTTGTGGTCCGGACGTCGGCACCCCGGGATCGTCGCCGCGCCCGCCAGCGCCAGCCCCGCGCCCATGAACTTCAGGAAGTCGCGACGGTTGTCCTTCGCGAGCTCGCTCGCGCCGGCCGGGAACTCGCGCTCCAGAAACTCGCGGAACTCCGCGGTGTCCGCGAACTCCTCGGCGCTGCGCCACACCGGGCGACCGTTGCTCTTCGGCAGCGACCGCTGCTCGCGGCTCGGCTCACGCTTTCCCTTTGTCGACGGGCACTGGTCCTGGCTCATCGTCGCAGACTTCCTCTCAAGACCGTCGGAATCTCGTCGCTCGGTCGACCAACGCGTCCAAGAAGCACCACACTCAGTGGTGGCACGCTCCGCAGTTCTGCGGCGGGGCGGCACGCAGGCTCTCCAGCAACTCCGCCGCCGTCACACCGTTGTACGAACGCTGAGACACCGGCTGCGAAAACCACTCCTGCTCCGCCCACACCAGCCGCGTCACACGATCCGGCGGCACCAGGTGCTTCTCCGGCTCACGGTGACACTCCAGACACCAGCCCATGCTCAAGCTCTCCGCCTGGAACACCACCGGCATCCCCACGATCTGACCGTGGCACGAGTAGCAACTCACCCCCGCCTGCACGTGCACATGGTGCGGGAAGTTGCGCACGTAGTCCGGCAGCTTGTGAATCCGGCGCCACGGGATCGACTGATCCTCCGCGTACGCCGCACGAACCCAGCCCACGCGGTGGACTTCGCTGCCGGAGAGCATCCCCTCCGTGTGGCAGCCCATGCAGGTGCTCACCGCGGGGATGTTCGCCTCCGGCGAGGTCTCCACGTGCGTGTGGCAATAGCGGCAGTCCATGCCGAGCCGACCGGCGTGCAACTGGTGGTTGAACCCTTCGCCGGGCTGGGTCGGCATGTAGCCCACTTCCCAGAAGTCCGGCGTCGCGTAGTACCACATCCCCACCACCACAGTCAGCAAACCGCCCAGGGCGCCCATCGCGCCCAAGGTCGGCACCGCGTTGGTCCACTTCGGGAAGATCGCCGACATCGTCGCAACTCCTCCGGACACGCCCCTCGGGAAATCACCGACCCCGCGCCCGACACACCCTCGCCTTGACCGATCACGCCCCCCACGAGCACGCGAGAGACTCGCCTACCCTGAGGACGTGGTGATTCCTGTCTGGCAGCAATTTCGCCGACCCAAGGGCCCGCCGTCAAGGGCCGAATGCTGCCAGACCGTAATCGACACTGAGTCTCAGCACAAATCCACACCCCACCCCGCGCTCGAATCGGGGTGCTGACGCGCCCTCCGATCGTTCCCCCCGGGACCTTCGCGGGGCGTTCGGATCCATTTGTAGACGGAGCCCAGCCATGACCTCGCACCCCGCCCAGCCAGCCGCCGCTCGCCCCGCCGGGGACGCCCGCGCGGGCGTGCCGTCGGGTTTGGCAGGGGGTGAATCCTCACGTAACCCGCTGCTGGGGCTCTGGTTAGCACACGGATTCACGGCGGCGATCGCGATGTGGGCGGTCTGGTTCCTGACGCACCTCCCGGCCGTGCGCGTGCCGCCGACGGTCGCGGGCCCCCTGATCCTGCTGGTGATGGGCGCGGTGCTGGTCTGGTCATGCGCCCGCCTGGGCGGGGGTGTGATCGGGTGGCTCGCCGGGCTCGGGGGCGGGGTGGTGGCCGGGGTTGTGAACCTGCTGATTTTGGGGAGCAAGCTCGTCGAACAGCCGGCGGACCTGAGCCAGGCCGACGCCATCGGCACGCTCCGCCCCGGCGCGGGGCTGATCGCCGCCGGATTCCTCGTGCTCTCCGGGGCGATCGGCGCGGCGGCAGGGGCGATCGGATCGCGCTGGGCGCGCGCGCAGAACGAGCCCGTGCTGGCGCGTGACGCGTGGCTGGCGCGTCTCGGGATGATCAGCGCGGTCGCCGTCGCGCCGCTGCTGCTCATCGGCGGGCTCGTGACCAGCACCGACAGCGGGATGGCTGTGCCTGATTGGCCCGGGACTTACGGCGCCAACATGTTCCTCTACCCCGTCGCCCTGATGGCTGACGAGCGCATCTTCCTCGAACACACCCACCGCCTCTTCGGCTCGCTCGTCGGGCTCACCGTGCTCACGCTGTTTATCGCAACACTCATCGTGCGCCCCAAAGCCCGCGCACGCGCGCTCGTCGGCGTCATCGCGCTCGTCACCCTCGGGATCGGCGCGCTCGTCGCGCACCTCGGCGGCTCCCTCGGTTCCGGCGCGCTCTTCCCCATCCTCGCCGGGCTCGGGCTGATCGCATCGGCCTGGCTTGTGCGCAGTTTTCTTCGGGAAAACGCGGGCGAAGCGGCTGGGGCGCTCGGCGTGCTTGTCGCGCTCCAGGGCATCGCCGGCGGCGTGCGCGTCACCGAGAACGCGCTCGGATACGCGCTGCTCCACGGCGTCGGCGGACAGGTCGTCTTTGCGCTCGCGGTCTGCGTCGGCGCGATGCTGAGTCTGGGCTACCAATCGAGCAACGAGATTGCGCCCGAGCAGGGCGCGGTCGCACGCCGAGCGCGCACGCTCGCGATCGCGGCCCTCGCGTGCCTGTTCGTGCAGCTCGTCTTCGGCGCGATGTATCGGCACCTCGGCTCGGCCCACGCGCTCTGGTCGCACGTCCTGTTCGCGTTCGTCGTCGTGATCGTCGCCGGGATCGCCGGCGCGACCGCGACCAACAAGCCGGAAGCCGAGAAGTCCGACGCGAGCCCGGTTGCACCAACCCCGCCCGTGCGCTGGCTCCGCCGGTTCGGGATGGCGGCGATGGTCATCGTCGGCGTGCAGTTCGTGCTCGGGTGGGCGACGCTCGCAGCGGTCACCCTGCGCGAGGATCGCGGCGCGATCCCGACAGCCGACCAGCTCGCCGACGCCCCGCCCATCCCCGTCCTCGAGGCCCTGATCACCACGAGCCACCAGGCGACCGGCGCGCTCCTGCTCGCGGGCATCACCCTGACGGCGGTCTGGGCGCACCGTACGGCCCGCGCGCAGGCCCCCCGCGTCGCCTGAGCACCCCACCACGATCAGGTTTCTGCCGGTTTTATGCTCGACACCGCGGGGCTGATCCCCGATGCTGGTGGTGTGCCGACCGGATTTTTCCGGAAGCCGGCAATGCGTGCCCGGGCGAGGCGTTGCCCCTGGGGTATCGCCCGCGGGCAGGCGGGTGCTTTGTGGAAAGGAGCGTCCCGTGTCCGGAACCGTCCGAGCCGCCCCGCTCCGTCCGGGTTCGCGCCGAGCCCGTGAGGCGGCGTTGTCACCGATCGATCCCGGCGCGTTCGGCGTCGCGGAGGCTCGCCACCTGCTGCTCCGAGCCGGGTTCGGGGGGTCGCTGGACCAGATCCGCCTGATCGCGGATTGGGGCCCGGAGCGGGCGGTGGACTACCTGCTGGATCCGAAAGCCGCGGACCCGTCGTTTGACGCGATGCCGACCGGGTTCGACGCCGAGATCATGAGCGTGCCCTCGCCGGACCAGCTCCGCGCATACCGACAGGCGGCGGCACGGGGTGACGAGGACGCGCTGGCTGCGATCCGCGCGATGCGCCAGGAACGACAGCGCCAGGATCGCAGGCAGGTGCGCGAGATCCAGCGGTGGTGGATCACGCGGATGATCGAGTCGCCGGCATCGCTCGGCGAGAAGATGACCCTGTTCTGGCACGGGCACTTCGCGACCAGCTACCGCACGATCGAGAACTCCTGGCACATGCTCCTCCAGAACCACCTGTTCCGCGCGCACGCGCTGGGCAGCTTCGCCGAGCTCATGCACGGGATCATCCGCGACCCCGCGATGCTCGCGTACCTGGACAACACCAACTCCCGGCGCGCCAGCCCCAACGAGAACCTGGCGCGCGAGCTGATGGAGCTGTTCTCCCTCGGCGTCGGGAACTACACCGAACGCGACATCCGCGAAGGGGCGCGCGCACTCACGGGGTACACCTTCGAGGGCAACGCGTTCGTCTTCGACCCGCGCCGGCACGATTCGGGGACCAAGCGGATCCTCGGCGTGCAGGGCGCGCTGGACGGGGACGGGTTTGTGCGCGCGATCCTTGCGCAACGATCGTGCGCGAGCTTCATCGCCGCCAAGCTGTACGCGTTCTTTGTCGCGCCGCTGCCCGAGGGGTGGGACGACCCGCGCCGGAGCACGGCTCCCGAGGCTCGCGCCGTGGTGGACGCGATGGCGGATCGGCTGCGTCGCGAGCGGTATGTGGTCGGGGCGGTGCTGCGCGAGCTGTTCCTGAGCAAGCACTTCTACGCGGACGAGGTTCGCGGGGCGCAGATCAAGAGCCCGGCGGAGCTGGTGGTCGGGACGGTGCGCCAGCTGCGCACGCCGGCGCGGGACGTGGCGCTGCTGATCGACGCGATGGACCGGATGGGTCAGCACGTGTTCTACCCGCCGAGCGTCGCGGGGTGGAGCGGCGGTCGGTACTGGATCAACACGGCGACGCTGTTTACGCGTCAGAACGCGGCGGCGTATCTGCTCACCGGTCGCGTGCCGACGGGGCGGGCGGCGGCTTCGCGCGTCGAGTTCGACCCGCGCGAGGTGATGACGTGGCTTGTGCGCGAGCGCCCGGAAGCGGGGACCGATGCGCGGGCGATGGGTGAGCAACTGCTGCGGTTCATGCTCGGGCGCGTGCCGAGCGGGGCGGCGGAGGTGCTCGCGTCGTACATCGCCGAGCACGGCGGCGCGGGGGACGCGCAGGCTGTGGGCGGCGCGATGCTGCTGGTGACGGCGATGCCGGAGTATCAGGCGTGTTGAGCGGGGAAGGCACTAGGGAATAGGCACTAGGCACTAGGGCGGAATTGGGTTCGGAGGTTGGGGTTATGGGTTTGCACAACAATCCTTCGGAAGCCAAGGCGTACACGCGCCGGGCGTTTACGTTGGGGTCGCTGGCGTTGGCTTCGGCGAGCGTGGTGGCACCGGAGTTTCTGCAGCGTTCGGCTGTGGCGCTCGAGCGTGCGTCGGGCGGGCGGAGTTCGACGCCGGGCGTGGCGGAGGATCGGGTGCTGGTGGTGGTGCAGCTCTCGGGGGGGAACGACGGGCTGAATACGGTGGTGCCGTTCGGGGAGCGCGGGTATTACAACGCGCGCCCGCGGATCGCGGTGCCGGAGCGAGATGTGCTGCGCTTCGGGCGCGGCGCCGACGGGCTCGGCTTGCACCCGGCGCTCGCCGATCTGAAAGCGATGTACGACGACGGGCTCGTCGGCGTGATCCAGGGCGTGGGGTACCCCAACCCCAACCGCTCCCACTTCAAGAGCATGGACATCTGGCACACGGCCGACACCAGCGGCACCGGGCACGGGTGGCTCGGGCGCTACGTCGATAACGAGTGCGCGGGCTCGCCGGAGGAGGACGCGGGGCGCACGCCGGCGGTCGCGATCGGGCGGACCGCGCCGCTCGCGATGCAGGGACGCGTTGTCCAGCCCGTCGCGTTTGAGGACGCCTCGCTGTTTCGCTGGACGGGCGAGGGCGTGGACGACGGCATCGATGACGCCCACAACGCGCTGTTCGAAGCGGCTCAGGCCCGCACCGCGGCGCATCACGAGCATGGGCACGGTCATGCGCACGCCGGGCATCATCACGAGCCGATCGCTGAGTTTCTTGTGCGCACGGCTCTGGATGCGCGCGTCTCGAGTGACCTGATTCGGCGTGCGGTCTCGCAGCGATCCTTGGTCGAGTACCCGCGGACGCGACTGGCGCAGCAGCTCTCGATGGTCGCGAGCATGATCCGGGCCGAGCTCAAGACGCGGGTGTACTACGTCTCCCTCGGCGGGTTCGACACGCACGCCCAGCAGGGCGGGGCGCAGGGGCGGCACGCGCAGCTGCTCGGCGAGTTCGGCGGGGCGCTGCGCGCGTTCTACGCCGACCTGAAGGCGCAGGGGAACGACTCGCGCGTGCTGACGGTGAGCTTCAGCGAGTTCGGCCGGCGCGTCGGGCAGAACGCGAGCAACGGGACGGACCACGGCACGGCGGCCCCGATGTTCCTGGTCGGCCCGATGGCGCGGGCCGGCGTGATCGGCGAGCACCCGTCGCTGCGCGATCTCGACGAGGGCGACCTGAAGCACCTGATCGATTTCCGCAGCGTGTACGCCGGCGTGCTGGAACGGTGGATGCGCACCGACAGCCGAGCGGTGCTCGGACGGAGCTACCGCGTGCTGCCGGTGACGCGGCGCGGCTGAGCGGGCTTATGCTGAAGTTATGACCGAATTGGAATGCTGGCGGGCCCATGCCGGCAGCGTTTGGAACATGCGATCGATGACGCGGAGCACGCCCGATCTTGTATGCCCCGAGATCATCCACTTTGGCAGGCGGCTCTGCATCGAGGCATTCGCCCAGCCCCAGCGAGCATCGCGCCGGCGTTCGCGGAGCTCCGCCGCCACATATTGCCGAAGCATCCGAAGGTGTGACGCGTTCAACGCCCAGACGACGTGCCCGCGAAACGGTTCTTGAAGCCAAAGCGGGTCGCTCCACGCACCAACCCACCGAGCGGAAGCCAACGCACCCGCTCGTTCGTCAGGACCACGAACCGTCCCGACCCAGCCGCATGAATAGCACGCCGCGCGGTAGGCCGGGTAATTCTGATCGCTGTCTCTCGGCAACAGCCCAGCGGCCGCGCACTGCCGACAACGCCGACAAGTGATCAGCACATCATTCGTCACACGATGCCAGCAGACAGCATCGTCCACCCGTAGATGCCGCTCACGATCTCGATGATGCTCGGTCATTTGAGATCTCTATTTACGCCGGCTGCTTCGCCTCGTTCAGCTTCTTGCGGATGACGGTCTGGAGGATGCCGCCGTTCTTCCAGTATTCGATCTCGACCGGCGTGTCGAGGCGCAGGACGGCGTTGAACTCGGTCGTCTTGCCGCTCGGGGCGGTGGCGCGGATAGTGACGGTCAGTCGCGGCTCGACCGTGTCGGGCAGCAGGATGTCGAATGTCTCGTCGCCGCGGAGGGCGAGCGATTTCGCGGATTGGCCTTCTTCGAAGACCAGCGGGAGCACGCCCATGAAGACCAGGTTGCTCCGGTGGATGCGTTCGAAGCTCTCGGCGATGACGGCTTTGACGCCCAGCAGCATCGCGCCCTTCGCCGCCCAGTCGCGGCTCGAGCCCATGCCGTAGTCCTTGCCCGCCAGGACCACCAGCGGCACGCCGGCCTGCTTGTAGTCCATCGCGGCGTCGTAGATGTACTCCACCGGCGCGGTCTCGATGGTGTCACCCTTGGTGAAGTTGCGCGTCCAGCCGCCTTCGGGCTGGGTGCCGGTCGCGGGGTCGGCGGCGATGCGGTTCTTGACGCGCACGTTGGCGAAGGTGCCGCGGGTCATGACCTGGTCGTTCCCGCGTCGCGAGCCGAAGCTGTTGAAATCGCGCGGGTCGACGCCGCGGGCGATCATGTACTGCCCGGCGGGCGTTTCGGGCTCGATGCGACCGGCCGGCGAGATGTGGTCGGTCGTGACGCTGTCGCCGACGACGGCCAGCGCGCGCGCGCCGCGGATCGGCGCGATTGGGGCCGGGGCTTCGGTCATGCCCTCAAAGAATGGCGGGTTGTGGATGTAGGTGCTCGAATCGTCCCACGGGTAGAGCTCGCTGGAGCTGACGGGGACCTTGTTCCACGTCTCGTTCTCTTCATACACCTTCGCGTACTTGCGCTCGAACTGCTCGGCCGTCACGCACTTCGCGACCAGCTCGCGGACTTCGCTGTTGCTCGGCCAGATGTCTTTGAGGAAGACTTCCTTGCCGCTGGGGGTCTTGGCGATCGGCTCGTGCTGAAGGTCGATGTCCACGGTGCCAGCGATCGCGTACGCGACGACCAGCGGCGGGCTGGCGAGGTAGTTCGCCTTGACCGCCGGGTGAACGCGTCCTTCGAAGTTGCGGTTGCCGCTGAGGACGCTGGCGGCGACGAGGTCGGCGGCCTTGATCCCGCGTTCGATCTCGGGCGGGAGCGGGCCGGAGTTCCCGATGCACGTCGTGCACCCGTACCCCACCGTGTGGAAGCCGAGGGCTTCGAGGTCTTCGGTCAGCCCGGCTTTGTCGAAGTACTCGGTCACGACCTTGCTCCCCGGGGCGAGGCTGGTCTTGACCCAGGGCTTGCGCGTGAGCCCGAGTGCTCGTGCCTTGCGCGCGACCAAGCCGGCGGCGACCATCACGTCCGGGTTGCTCGTGTTCGTGCAGCTGGTGATCGCGGCGATGACGACCGCGCCGTGGGTGAGCTCGACCGTCTGTCCGAGGCGAGCCGGGCGCGAGGCTTCACCGAGCGCGACGACGACCTTGTCGCGCGTGTCGCCGTGGGCGGCTTCGGCGGGATCGGGGTTGACCGCTTCGCCCGCGGGCTCGCCGCCCTCGTCGGTCCACTGACTGAGGTTCACGCCCTCGGCCGGCGACTTCTTGCCGAAGGTGTCGACAAGTTCCTTGTGCCACGCGGCCTTCATGCTGCTGAGCGCGACGCGGTCCTGCGGGCGGGCCGGGCCGGCGAGCGAGGGCTCGACGTCGCCCAGGTCGAGTTCGAGCACGGTGCTGAAGCTCGGCTCGGGGCTGTCGGGGGTCCAGAAGAAGCCGCTGGCCTTGGCCCAGGTCTCGGTGAGACGGACCTCGGCTTCGCTCTTGGCGGTGAAGCGGAGGTAGTCGATCGTCTTCGCGTCGATCGGGAAGAAGCCGCACGTTGCGCCGTACTCGGGCGCCATGTTCGCGATGGTGGCGCGATCGGGGATCGACAGCTCGACCATGCCCGGCCCGAAGAACTCGACAAACTTCTCCACCACGCCGTGGGCGCGGAGCATCTGCGTCACAGTCAGCACCAAGTCCGTCGCGGTGACGCCCTCCCGCAGCTTGCCCGAGAGCTTGAACCCGACGACCTCGGGCGTGAGCATGTACACGGGCTGCCCGAGCATGACAGCTTCGGCCTCGATGCCCCCCACGCCCCACCCGAGCACGCCCAGCGCGTTGATCATCGTCGTGTGGCTGTCGGTCCCCACGAGGCTGTCGGGGTAAACCTGCACCTCGCCGTCCACGGTGCGCGTCAGGCACCCGCGCGCGAGGTACTCGAGGTTCACCTGGTGCACGATGCCCGTCGCGGGGGGCACCGCGCGGAAGTTGTCCAGGCTCTCCTGCCCCCACTTCAGGAACGAGTACCGCTCGTTGTTGCGCTCGAACTCGCGTTCGGCGTTGACGGTCAGCGCGACGCGGGTCGCGAAATCGTCCACCTGCACGGAGTGGTCGATGACCAGGTCGCACTGCACAGCCGGGTTGATCTGCGCCGGGTCGCCCCCGAGGCTCGCCATCGCGTTGCGCATCGCGGCGAGGTCCACCACGCAGGGCACGCCGGTGAAGTCCTGCAGCACCACGCGTCCGGGCATGAAGGGCATTTCGACGGCGTTGACGTTCGCCGCGTCGTAGCTCGCGAGCCCGCTGATGTCGTCGTTGGTGACGATGAACCCGTCGAGGTTGCGGAGTTGGGCCTCCAGCAGCACGCGGATCGAGAACGGCAGGCGATCGATCGAGTAGCCCGCCTGCTGGAGCGCGCCGACGTTGTAGTAGGTGTAGGTGGTGCCGTCGAGGTCGAAGGTGGCGCGGGCGCGGAACGGGTCGGGGCGGGTGGTCATGGGCGGCTCCTTGGGCTGTGGTGCGAACTGCATCATCATCGCACCATTTCAGCAATGGATCGAATCGATTCATTTTCTGTTTTTCATCAATACAATTGATGAATTGACGCGTCACGATCGTTGACGCGCAATCTCGACCAGACCCAGCCGGGGTGATCGGTTTCTGATAGCCTGTGCGTATGCCCACGCTTTACAGCCGGATTCTGGAAACCCCGATCGGCCCGATGACGGCGGTCAGCCTGAGCCGCGATGCAGCCCGAACGCCTGACGGGGCGGCGTTGGTGTGCCTGGAGTTCGGGCACCGCATCGGGGACGCGCTCGACGGGCTGCTGCGCCTGGCGGAGGTGGACGAGGCGCCGAGGGCTGCCGCGCCCGGTGACTGCCCGGTGCTCGACGCGGTCGAGGTGCAGCTCGCGGCGTATTTCGCGGGCGAGGGGCGATCGTTCGATGTGCCCATCCGCACGTTCGGGACGGCTTTCCAGCGGCGCGTGTGGGACGAACTCGGGCGCATCCCCTACGGGCAGACGATCAGCTACGGCGAGCTTGCTCGGCGCGTGGGGTCCGACGGCGGGGCGCGGGCTGTGGGAGCGGCGAACGGGGACAACCGGATCTCGATCGTGATCCCGTGCCACCGCGTGGTGGCTTCGGACGGCTCGCTGCACGGGTACGGCGGCGGGCTGGAGGCGAAGCAGCGCCTGCTGGAACTGGAGGGCGCGCTCGATGCGGCCCCGCTCTTCTCGCCGACGGGCCGGTGAGCGCGGGATGCTGGTAGGATGCCACAAGGAGGTGCCCGCATGTCGAACCACAACGCCGCCGCCGATGCCGCCCCGCGCCTGTACGACCTGGACGCGGACGAACTGATGGGCTCGGAGCAGTTCGCGGACCGCGTGACGCTGCTGCCCGGCGATCGCGGCGCGATCCAGGCTGGGGAGCGCCTGCGGATCCTGTGGGGGCAGGACATGCTGCGGGACGTGCTGGACGGCCGGTACCGCGCGGTCATCTGCGGCGTCAACGATCGGGACAACGACCACGGGATCATCGCCCAGCTCGTCAGCCTTGTGACCACGAGCCAGTGGTCGCCCAAGAGCGTGACGAGCTACGCGCGGATGTTCCAGGAATCGGTGAGTGTGCACGCGGCGAACGACCGCGAGCCGTATGTGCTGAAGTACGACCTGGACAGCCTGCTGATCCTGGCGCTGCTGCGCCCGAAGGGTCGCGACCATTTCACGATGCAGGATCTTGCGCGCGGGTTCACGACGATTCAGAAGATGCTCGCGGGGCGTGCCGAGCGTTTGCCAGTCGCGAGCGTGAGCTTCCTGGGCGCACGGAGCAACCGCCTCGTCGATGAGCAGGGGCACGAGCCGAGCTTCGAGGCGGTCTGCCGAACGATGTACGACAGCGGCTTCCGCGGCGACGTCTATCCGAGCCCGGCCCTGTGGCGTTTCGGGCACGTCGGCGTCTTCCCGAGCTACCCGTTCCCAGAAGGGGTGGCCCGGATGCGCGAGGGAAGTAGCTGAGGAAGGCACTAGGCATTCGGGTGGAGGGGAGCTCGGGGCGAAGAGCTCGGAGATTGGATCGGATGCTCGTTTTGAGTGTCTGATCTGAGTTCTGAGTTTTTCGTTCTGAGTTAGGCGCCGTCTCCCACTTGCACTTGCGCGCCCACCGCGTGCAGGGCTTCGTGGGCTTGCAGCACGGCCTGGTACGGCGTCGTCGGGGCTGGGCGCAGGTGGAAGACGGCTTGGGCGGTTCCTGCGGCGACTTCGGCGGCGGTTTGGGCCATCGTCTCGAACGAGTCCGTCTCGATGCCGAGCCCGCGGAGGCGGATGGTGCCTTGCCCGTCGGGTTCGATCGTGATCTCGAAGACGCCGCCGGGGAGCAGGGATGAGGCGGGCTCGACCGACGCGGGCTCCGCGCCCGACGCCCGGCGATCGACCTCCCGTGCGCGCAGCTCCAGCACCCACTCGGGCGCGATGAAGGCGGTGCTGGCCATGAAAAAGATCAGGATGACCAGCGTGACGTCAGCCATCGGCGTCATGTTCGGGCCGAAGTGCAGGTCCCACACCGCCCGCGCGTCGCGCCGGCGCAGCGGGCGCGCGGGGGGCTCCTCCCGGTTCGTCTCCTGATCGATGCGCTCCGGGTTCACCGCGACGCCTCCGTCGCGAGCTGCACACGCCGCCCGGCGACGCGTGCCGTGCGCACGACGGCGTCCACCTCGCCCCAAGGCGTCTCCCGCGGCGCGCGCACAAGCACAGCACGACCGGGCGGCGCGGTGCGCAGCAGCGTCTCGAGCCCGGGAAGCGCGAGCGTCTGCTGGTCCACCTCGACCGTGCCCGCGACGCTCCCGGTGCGCACATTGATGATGATCGGGGCGAGCTCGGCGGGCGCGTCCTCGGCGCTCGCGGCGCTGGTCGGGAGCGCCATCGCCGGGCGACGGTCCCCCGCGAGCTTGCCGACGAGCAGGTAGAACACGATCAGCACCATCACCACGTCGATCATCGGCGTGACGTTGATCTTCCCCGGCGCGTGCGGCGCATGAAACGTGCGCAGGCGCACCGCTCAGCCCTCGCTCTTGCTGTGCTCAGCACTGTTCTCGATCGGCATGCGCTCAATCAGCTCCGACGCGAGGACCATCGCCTCCGTGCAGGCGCGATCGACGACGGAGCGGAAGATCCCGAACGCGAGCAGGCAGGGGATCGCGAGCAGCAGCCCGAGGAGCGTGTGAAAGAGCGCCTTGCTGATGCCGGCGCTGAGCTCGCCCGGCCCCGCTTCGCCGCCGGCGGCGCTGAGCGCGCTGAACGCGAGAATCATGCCCCAGACGGTGCCCGCGAGCCCGACCAGGGGGGCGAGGTTGCCGATGACGTTGAGGATCTCGATCCTGCGGAACCAGGACGCAGTCTCGGCGCTGGCGCGCAGCTCGGCGGCTTCGCGCACGGCGCCGCGCCCGCGCGGCGCGGCGTCCAGCCCGGCTTGCACCACCGCGCCCAGGAACGCCCCGTCGCGTTCGGCGAAGGTCCGCCACGCGCCGGCGTCGGGCGGTGGGCGTCGGGTCAGTTCCTTCGCTCTGGAAACCGACTCCGGCGGGAGGATCCGGTTCGTGCGCACGTCCATCGCGCACCGCGCGATCCACGCGACCGCGAACAGGGACCCGCCGACCAGCGCGACCGTGAAGACGTCCAACGATTGCACGAACAACGCCCACAGCCCGAACGGCTCGGCAGACGGCACGGCAGCGGTGATCCACAGCAACCCCATCGGCGCAGCCTACCACCCCGCACGCGACCCGTCGCGGGATCGGGTGGTGGGCTGCTGCGGTTTGCTGCGGCTGGTTCTCGGACCATGACGTGAAACTGAGCCTTCATCCGCTCCGAGGCGGCGTTCGGTGTTGTGCGCGATCGACATCGACTCGCTCGCCCTGGTCGTGCGCGACGGTCTGGTGGGTCTGGCGCGGGTGTGCGGGCGGGTGACCGGTTCGGTGTGGTGTTTCGGCAACGCGCAGGTGGCAATCGGCGTGTGGCGAACGGACAACATGGGGCATGAGCGAGCACCCGGGGCGTGAGGGGGATCGAGGCGGTCGGCGCGGGGGACGCCCCGGCGGGGTCTTGCCGCGGGCTGAGGACCCGGCCCGGTCCGTGCCCGAAGCCGACCGGATGACGACGCTGCACCACGAGCTTCGGAACCTATTGGATGGGTCGCTGCGATGCCTGAGCCTGGCGGCTCGGTCGCTGCCGGCCGAGAGCGCGGCGGCGAGCGGGACCGAGGTCGAGACGGCGCGTCGGCAGATCGAGACCGTGAGCGAGGCGCTCGAGCGGATGGCGGGGATGCTGCACCACGCGATGCGCCGGGAGCCCGGCGTCCCGTGGTTCACCGGGAGCGGGGCGACGCTGGGCGAAGCCGTCGCGCACGCGGCGGAGGTCATGCGCCCGCTCGCGGGGGAGCACCGAGTGAGCATCCTGGTCGATGTTTCGACCGAGGCTTCGGCGCTGGCGGCGGGAGCCGTCTACCCGGCGGTGTTGAACGCGGTGCGCAACGCGGTGGAATCGATCGTGTCATGCGGCGGGCACGGGTCGA
>Ga0213835_100685_pt1 | contig 28474 bp, 29 predicted proteins | sample SWPATP01_FD_160576 | JGI IMG/M metagenome (GOLD analysis project Ga0213835, IMG submission 160576) | Coastal seawater microbial communities from Marineland, Florida, United States - SWPA TP0 #1 | ecosystem: Environmental > Aquatic > Marine > Coastal | place: USA: Florida | collected 2016-08-05 | reverse complement strand
TCGCCGCGCAGGTACCACCCGGTCGACTCCTGAACCGTCACTTCCGGTGCATCCTGAAAGGCTTCCGGCTGCGGCTGATAGACATCCGCGGAATAGGCAACGGTGGTCGTCAGCAAGAACGCCATCGTGGCTGCTAGGCACTTCTTCATGGCTCATCTCCAAGCTTGTCGCGTCAATGGCAGGCACGACGCCCGGCCACCTCTTTGACAATGAAGAATGAAGAAAAAAGGTTAAATGCTGATTAACTATAACCCCAGCAAGGTTATATTCGTGAAGATTTGCGGTTAACAGCACACTGCTCTTAACGACATGTTCACATTATATAAGTGAATTCTAAAAAATTATCGGCGAATTTTTCTCGGATGATGCCCTCTCCTGCCGCCCACTCGCGTTGGTCAGCCTTCCCGGTCCGCTTTGGCTTTGCGTTTCAGCTCGGCCACGGATCGAAGATGGTCGGCGAGCGCAGTCCTCAGTTTCTCCTGCTCATGCCTTGCGACAAGTTTGACCGCTGCCCTGCGGACAGCTTCGATTTTCACGTGCTGCATCTCTTCCATCCCGTCCTTGCGGGAAAGAGAACGCACCATCTCGAAGTTCGATCCCTAAAAAATCAGGGGTAACTTCTTGGCGAGCCAAGACGTTATCGGCGAACCGATCTGCTGCTTCGGAGTTGTCCGTTCTGCATAGGAAAGGGTCAGGTTTTGACACAACTGAATACCGATACTGGGAAATCATTGGCGGTCCACGCCGACGTGCCGCGACCGATCGCCGAACATGGTGCGGTCGGCAATCTGAGAACCCTGGCGCTGGTTGCGCGCGATGGTGCGATCGATTTTCTCTGCTGGCCGGATCTGGACAGTCCCAGCATCTTCGCCGCACTCCTCGATCCGGAAAAGGGCGGCGCGTTCGAGCTTTCGCCTGACATCGACGATGCCCGTCGTCTGCAGATGTATATCCCCGAGACCAACGTCCTCCTCACCCGCTGGCTCGGACAGCACCAGAGCGCCGAAGTGGTCGATCTGATGCCGGTGCCAAAAACCGAGGACGGGGTGGAGAACCTGATCCGCCGGGTTGAAGTCACCCGCGGCGAGATGACGTTTTCGCTGCGTTGCTGGCCGCGCTTCGACTATGCGCGCAAGGTGCCCGAGGTCACGGTCGACGGCGGCGTGTCAACGTTCCGCTGCGGTGATTTCACCCTTCGCCTCTCGGGCCCGGTGACCTTCGAAAAGGAAGACGGCGGTGTCAGCGCCACGTTTTCATTGAAAGCCGGAGAGACGGCCGACTTTGTTCTGGACGGAAACGACGGCGACGTCTGGGACAAGGACGCTGTCAGCGCTGCAATCGCGGACGCCATAGAATACTGGCAGGGCTGGGCAAAACGCTCGACCTATACCGGTCGCTGGCGCTCCTCCGTCACCCGCTCGGCACTGGCGCTCAAGCTTTTGACCTCGCAAAAGAACGGTTCCATCGCCGCAGCGGGCACATTCGGTTTGCCCGAAGCTCCGGGCGGCCCGCGAAACTGGGATTACCGTGCGACCTGGATCCGGGATGCCTCCTTCACGATCTACGCGCTGATGCGCCTTGGCTATCAGGACGAAGCGAACGCATTTTCCCATTGGCTCGTCGACAGGACGGACCGGTCGCCAGGTGGGGAAATACAGATCATGTACAATCTCGATGGCAGTCGCGTCGACACCGAACAGGAACTCGACCACCTCTCGGGCTATGGTGGCGCCAAACCCATCCGCGTCGGCAACAATGCCGCCGAACAGATCCAGCTGGACATCTACGGCGAGCTTCTCGATTCGGTCTATATCAGCAACAAATACGGCGAGGCGATCTCCCACGACAACTGGAATGCTGTCCGGCGTATCGTCGACCACGTATGCGACATCTGGCAGGACGCCGATGCCGGCATCTGGGAAATCCGCAGCGAGCCGCAGGAACATCTGCATTCCCGGCTTATGTGCTGGGTCGCGGTGGATCGTGCCATCCGGCTCGCGCAGAAGCGGTCGCTAACAGCTCCGTTCGGACGCTGGGTCGAGGCACGCAATGCCATCAGCGACGACATCTGGGCAAACTTCTGGAATGCCGATCTCGGGCACTTCGTTCATGCCAAGGGTGGCAGTGATCTCGACGCGTCCATGCTGATGATGCCGCTCGTGCGCTTCATCAGTGCCACCGACCCGGCCTGGCTGGCGACGCTCGATGCAATCGGCAACGAACTGGCCGATGATGCGCTCGTCATGCGCTACAAGCGCAAGGACGGCCTGGACGGCGATGAAGGCTTCTTCGCCGCCTGTTCATTCTGGTATGTGGAGTGCCTCGCCCGCGCCGGTCGCCTGGCGGAAGCCGAGATCAACATGGAAAAGCTGCTCCTGTTCGGCAATCACCTGCAGCTCTATGCGGAAGAATTCGATCCGCGCGGTGAGTTCCTCGGCAACTTCCCGCAGGCCTTTACCCACCTCGCCCTGATCAGCGCCGCCTTCTACCTCGACGGCGCACTGGACGGCAAGTTCAGACAGTGGCGGCCGTAACCAGCGAACGGCCACAAGGTCGTGGCCCATCCCTCTCCCGTCATAGCCGGGAGAGGCTAGATCCGAACGATCCGTCAGGCCGCTTCCGGTCTGGCGTTGGCAATTACCGTGACGAGATCGCCGACGATGCGCTCCACCTGGGCCCGGTCGTCGCCTTCAGCCATGACACGGATAAGCGGCTCGGTGCCCGACGGGCGGATGACGAGGCGGCCCTTGGTGGCAAGCTCGGCTTCCGCATCCGCGATCGCCTGCCGCACAGCGGCATTTTCCAGCGGCTTTCCACCGGCAAAGCGTACGTTTTTCAACAGCTGCGGCACCGGCTCAAACCGGCGGCAGACTTCGCTCACCGGGCGATCGAGCCGCTTGACGCGGGCAAGAATCTGCAAGGCTGCGACAAGACCGTCACCGGTGGTGCCGAAATCCGACAGCACGATATGACCGGACTGTTCGCCACCCACGTTGAAATCGTGATTGCGCATGTGCTCGACCACATACCGGTCGCCGACCTTGGTGCGCGCAAGCGTCAGGCCCTTCGTCTCCATGAAGCGCTCGAGCCCGAGATTGGACATGACGGTCGCGACAATGCCGCCACCGGTCAGCTTGTCGTCTTCCGCCCAGCTTTCGCCGATAACCGCCATCAGCTGGTCGCCGTCGATGATATCGCCATTCTCGTCGACGATGATGACACGGTCCGCGTCGCCGTCGAGCGCAATGCCGATATCGGAGCGCGTCTCGTGGACCTTGCGCTGCAGCGCCGCCGGGCTGGTTGAGCCGCAATCGAGATTGATGTTGGTGCCGTTCGGCTCGTTGCCGATCGTGACCACTTCGGCGCCGAGTTCCCACAGAGCCAGCGGCGCGACCTTGTAGGCGGCACCATTCGCGCAATCGATCGCGACCCGAAGACCGTGCAGCGTCACGTCACGCGGGAGCGTGCGCTTGGCCTGTTCGATATAACGGTAGATATCGCCCTCGACGCGCTTGGCGCGACCGATATCGGCCGATTTTGCCAGCTGCGAATGGAGGTCGCTGTCGAGCAGATCCTCGATCCGCATTTCCAGCTCATCGGAAAGCTTGTAGCCGTCGGGGCCGAACAGCTTGATGCCGTTATCCTCGAACGGGTTGTGTGAAGCGGAAATCATCACGCCGACATCCGCACGCAGCGAGCGCGTCAGCATGGCGACGGCGGGCGTCGGGATCGGGCCAAGCAAAAACACGTCGAGGCCGGCTGCGGTAAAGCCTGCGACCATGGCATTTTCCAGCATGTAGCCGGAAAGACGGGTATCCTTGCCGATCACCACTCGGTGGCGGTGCGTTCCGTTGCGAAAAATTGTTCCGACGGCAATACCGACGCGCATCGCAAGATCTGGCGTCATCGGATAGACGTTGGAATGCCCGCGGATGCCATCAGTCCCAAAATAGCGGCGTGTCATGTAAGCTCCCTGGTACACGCGCTCTCAAAAGCGCGGTCTTCGCCCGGTTATGTCTGTATGTGCAACATGCCCGAGCGGATCGGCGGCACTGCCGTCCAAGATCGGCTCATGCCACAGTTCATCTGCGTTGGCACCTAAATTACCGTCAAAATCGCTTATATCCCGTTACCGAACCAGCCCTGCTAAGGTCGATAAGCAAAAGCCGCCGCGGATGTTTCCGCAGCGGCTTCAATAGGTTTGATGCAGTAGAGATCAGTGCGGCTGAGGTTCAAGACCGCCTTCGGGCGCATCGCCCTTCGGCTCGTCCTTCTTTGCACCGGCGCTCGGCACAGCCGAACCACGGCTTGGCGTCGAATCGTCGCCAAGGTCACGCGACGGCTTCTGGCCGAGAATCAGCGCTCTGATTTCGTCACCCGAAAGGGTTTCGTACTCGAGAAGGCCCTCAGCGATGGCCACGAACTGATCGTGGTATTCAGTCAGGATGTGGCGCGCTTCCGTATAGGCTTCGTCGATCAGGCGGCGAACTTCGCTGTCGATCTTCTGGGCCGTCGATTCGGAGACGTTCTTCGACTGCGAAACCGAATGGCCGAGGAACACTTCCTGCTGGTTCTCACCATAGGCGACCTGACCGAGGATGTCGGAGAAGCCCCACTGGGTGACCATGGCGCGGGCAAGCTTTGTCGCCTGCTCGATATCCGAGGATGCACCCGACGTGATATTTTCCTTGCCGAACGTCAGTTCTTCAGCAACGCGGCCACCCATCATGATGGTCAGGCGCGATACCATCCACTTGTAGCTCATCGAATAGCGGTCGCCTTCCGGCAACTGCATGACCATGCCGAGCGCACGGCCGCGCGGAATAATGGTCGCCTTGTGCAGCGGATCGGCAACGGCCACCTTGAGGGCGGTGATCGCATGACCGGCTTCGTGATAGGCGGTAAGCTTCTTTTCGGCTTCGGTCATGGCGGACGAGCGACGCTCGGCACCCATCATGATCTTGTCCTTGGCGTCTTCGAATTCCTGCATGGTGACGAGACGCTTGTTGCGGCGCGCTGCCATCAGGGCAGATTCGTTGACAAGGTTCATGAGGTCGGCACCGGAGAAACCGGGCGTACCACGGGCAAGAACCTTGAGATCCACGTTGGGAGCAAGCGGCACGTTGCGCGCGTGAACCTTGAGGATGCGTTCGCGACCGACGATGTCAGGGTTCGGCACGACGACCTGACGGTCGAAACGGCCTGGACGCAGAAGTGCGGGATCGAGAACATCAGGACGGTTGGTTGCGGCGATGAGGATGATACCCTCGTTCGCCTCAAAGCCGTCCATCTCGACCAGAAGCTGGTTCAGCGTCTGCTCGCGTTCGTCGTTACCACCGCCGAGGCCTGCGCCACGGTGACGGCCGACGGCGTCGATTTCGTCGATGAAGATGATGCAGGGCGCATTTTTCTTGGCCTGCTCGAACATGTCGCGCACACGGGATGCACCGACGCCGACGAACATTTCCACGAAGTCCGAACCGGAGATCGTGAAGAACGGCACGTTGGCTTCACCTGCCACCGAACGGGCGAGCAGCGTCTTACCGGTACCCGGAGGGCCGACAAGCAGCACGCCGCGCGGGATACGACCGCCGAGGCGCTGGAACTTCTGCGGATCGCGCAGGAACTCGACGATTTCCTCGAGGTCGGCCTTGGCTTCGTCGACGCCGGCAACGTCCTCGAACGTGACGCGGCCATGCGCTTCGGTCAGAAGCTTCGCCTTCGACTTGCCGAAGCCCATCGCACCGCGTGAGCCACCCTGCATCTGACGCATGAAGAACAGCCAGACACCGAGGATCAGCAGCATCGGCAACAGCGTGCCGATATAGCTCAGGAAGCCAGACGATCCGTCTGTCTCGGGGCGAGCCATGATCGAGACGTTCTTCGACTGAAGACGCTCCATCAGGCTGTCATCGATGACCGGGGAGTATGTCTGGAAATTGGTGCCGTTCTCGGTATAGGTGCCGAGGACACGATTGCCGGTCACGACGACGTCGCGAACGCGGCCGGAATCCACGTCACGCAGGAACTGCGAATACGGAATTTCGCGCGAGGACGTCTGCGACGGCGCCGTCTGGAACATGCTGAACAAAGCGATCAGCAGCAGGGCTATAATGGCCCAGAGGGCAAAATTGCGAAAATTTGGGTTCATCGAACTCCCCAGTATGCCAACGGTCACATCATGGCGACCGCCCTTCTTGGAACCTAACATAGGGTTGAGCTTTGGCATTGCCAAGGCGAACCGGCACGGACGCCTAGCTTTTCCGCTGCGAAAGCTTAACCGGAAGCGGGGGTATATCGTCGCATCCGACCAAATCGGCGAACTGGGCTGCAATCTCGAGCTCGAACTGCGACAGGAAGCGTTCGAACGTCCCCAGGACCGGGTGCATGTCAATCGCGTGCAGCAGGCCAGTTTCGAGTGTTTGCACCTGTGGCATTGCCGCCATGGCCCGCATCGCGACCGACCCGGGCGCATTCGGGAAAAGCGAGCCCGCCAGCGTGCGATCGGGAATGGTCGGCCCGATCACGATTTCGCTATTGGTTGGGTTGTGGACGCGGTATCGGCCATCCCAGACCTTCACCGCCCCCGCCGCGATGCGAACAGGGTTCAGATTGCGGCTTTCCCGGTAAAGATACAGCCCATCCCGACGCAGATCGAAGATGACCCGCCCTGCAGACATTCGGCCGAGGTGCCGGCCATCCAAAAATGCCGCGCCCCGTGTCATCGTCTCGGTCGAAGGAACGTGTTCCCGTCCGCCCAGGAGCGCGATGAGATGTCCGAGCAGATGGTCCCGAGCCAGTGGATCGCCGCCCAATGCTTCGACCCGAAGATAAGCCAGAACCCCATGGCTGATGGTCAGCTGCTCTCGGGCCAGTTCCACCGCATGGCGGGACAGACGCGTTCTCGATGCGCCGGTCGCAGCGATCTCGTCCATCGTCACCGTTTCGATGCCCGTCAGAGCATTTCGAGTTCTGACTCTCTCGTAATGGCTGTCGAGGTTGCTCGGGTCGTCGATCCAGCCCTCGCCTCCCGCTGCAAGAAAATCCCGGATCGCTGAGCGACGCACAGAAAGAAACGGCCGCAGCAGCCAGCGCCGTCTGTCGAGCAGGACTGCACCTGCCATGCCCGCCAGACCCAGCTTGCCCTTCGTGCCGTTGCGCACTGCGCGCATCGCCACCGTTTCGATCTGGTCATCCAGCGTATGGCCCGTGAGGATGGCGGTGGCTGCGATCTCGTCAGCGATCTCCATCAGCAGCCGGTAGCGAGCTTCTCGTGCAGCAGCCGGAATGCCGGTCGTTGGTTTGTCGCCGTCCCAGCGGCGGATCGTGTGGGGAATGCCCTTGCGTGCGCAAAGAGATGCCACCGCGCCGGCCTCCGCGCCTGATTCGGCTCGCAGCGCATGATCGATCGTGGCGGCGGCAAGTTCGATCCCGCCTTCCGGGTCGATGGCCATCGCCTCCTGAAGCGCGAGCAGAAGCCCGGTCGAATCACTGCCGCCGGAGATCCCCACAAGCAGTTTCGCCGGCCTTGAAAGACCGGCGAGAAATTCACGAACCGCTGACTGCGGGGATGGATCCGGGGTGGTCACCGCCGCAGGATCAGCAGGACAGCCGCTTCTGCTCGGTCGTCACCTTGCCGAGCACGGCGCGCTGCGCATTCGGATAGCGCTTGGGAACCTCGCGAAGCGTCGCGCAGGCGGTGTCCTTGTTGTCGAGTGCCGCAAGCGACATGCCGAGCTTCAACAGCATTTCCGGCGCCTTGGCGGACTTGCCGTAGGTCTGGTGCGCGTTGAGAAAGGTCTTTGCCGCATCGGCATATTTCGCCTGCGAGAACTGCGCTTCGCCGAGCCAGAAATTGGCGTCTGCGGCCCGTGAGCTCTTCGGGTAGCTGGCGAGGTAGCTGGAGAACTCTTTCTCGGCGAGCGGGTAGTCGCCGGAAAGAACATGGTCATAGGCGATCTTGTAGCTGTCGCCCTCACTGCCGAGCGAGGCCGTCTGCTGCGGATCCTGGGACCCACCGCTTCGCGACGAGCCGGAAGCAACACCGGGAAGACCGGCCGAATTGCGGGCATTGTCGTTGCGGGACGCACCGACAGTATTTCCGCTCGTGTCGAGATTCATCGATCCAAGCGTTGTTGGCGCTGGTGCGGCGCGGTTGCCTGTGGTCGCGGATGGGCTGGATGGCTCACCGATGATGCGAGCCACGTCGTCGGCGCCTTGCGCAGCAGGTGGGGAGGTTTCGCCGGAGGAAGCCGAAGACGAAGGGCGGTTGGACGCCACGGCCGGTTGCCCGCCCGTGTCGCCCAAGTCGCTTCTCTTCTTCTTTTCCAGGTCCTGGAAACGGAATTCGTTATCTTCCTGCGTTTTGCGCAGTTGTTCCTGCATCTGCAGGAGCTGATAACTCATTTCCTCGATACGGCCGTTAAGCTGCCGTACCTCTTCCTGAAGCTGCTGCGTCCGGACGGCATCGCCGCCCTGCGCGAGGATCACAGGCCGTTGTTCGGCCTGCGGCTGTTGCGGAACGCTTTGCTCGCCCTGGAAGAGTTTCGGAAATGAGAAGGCCCCAGCAGGGCCCGCCATCGCCGCCAGCCCCAGCATCGCTGCCAAGACAATTTTCTTCATGTCGTCCGTCCTGCTTCCCGCGCTTCGGCCCTCAAGCCGGAATGGCTTTCGGAAAGAACGAAGCGCAACCTATGTTCTACAACGCGCTGTGCGCATCGGAAACCCGGTGCGCGGCGTTGTAGCTTGCGCCGGATTGGCGCAATACGGATTTTTCTGAACTGCCGTCAAAAAGCAACCAAGTCGACGTTCAAAATCAAGGGAAACGGGGCCAAACTAAGGAAAAACAAAAAAGGTGGCGCGAAGGCCACCTTTTCTCACCAAAATGTCATGTGTGGAACGGGGACTGGCCCCGCCCCTCACCGGCATTACATGCCAGCGCCACCGAGAACGGTAACCGCGCGGCGGTTCTGCGACCAGCAGGAGATGTCGTCGCAAACTGCGACCGGACGTTCCTTGCCGAAGGAAATGGTCTTGATGCGGTTGGCAGGAATGCCGCGCGAAGCAAGATATTCCTTGGTGGACGAAGCGCGACGGGCGCCGAGTGCCAGGTTGTATTCGCGTGTACCGCGTTCGTCGGCATGGCCTTCGACGGTGATCGCGTAGTTCGGGTAACGCTGCAGCCACTGAGCCTGACGATCGAGCGTCTGCTGGGCATCTGCACGGATCGAGGTCGAGTCCGTATCGAAGAAGATCCGGTCGCCGACATTGACCGTGAAGTCCTGGCTCGAGCCAGGTGTTGCCGAGCCGCCGGCACCACCGCCGTTGAGGCCAAGGTCACCCGCGTTGTTCGGAAGGTTCTTCTTGTTGGCGCAGCCTGCGAGAGCGAGGGCCAGCGTCAGAGCGATGACGGCCGGGTTGCGAGCGAGGGTCTGCATACGGCTCATCGCCGGGGTATGAATGCGGCTCATGGCCGTTCTCTCCTTGATCATTTAATTTAAGAGTTGCCGAACTCTAACGGATTTAGGTTAACCATGATCAAACGCTTATGGTTAACGAATTCCTTCCGGTGCCCTATTTTTCAGTCGTTCGCTGCCGGTTGGAACGCAAGCGCGGCAGATCTGCCGCGCCTCAAACGTGCCTCCTATTCAAGAAGCGGCGACCAGGCCGGATCGGACCCGAATGCCGGTGTCTTGACCATCTGCTCGTTATAGCCGCTGAGATCGATCGAATACAACTGCGGACCACCGGCACCGGCATTCTGACGGAAGAACATCAGAACGCGACCGTTCGGTGCCCAGGTCGGACCCTCGTTATGGAAGCCCGATGTTAGGATGCGCTCGCCGGAACCGTCCGGACGCATCACGCCGATCGAGAACTTGCCGCCCGACTGCTTGGTGAACGCGATCAGATCGCCACGCGGCGACCAGACCGGCGTCGAATAGGAACCATCGCCGAACGAGACGCGGCTCTGGCCCGAACCGTCTGCACCCATCACATAGATTTGCTGGCGGCCGCCACGGTCGCTTTCGAACGTGATGCGCGCACCATCGGGCGAATAGGATGGCGCGGTATCGATCGCAGCCGTCGACGTCAGGCGCGTCGTCGTGCGCGAACGCAGGTCCATCGTGTAGATATTGGCGTTGCCTTCCTGCTGAAGGCTCATAATCACCTTCTGACCGTCAGGCGAGAAGCGAGGCGAGAACGTCATGCCGGGGAAATTGCCCACCACTTCGCGCTGTCCGGTTTCCAGCTGCAGCAGGTAGACCCGCGGCTGGTTGCCCTCGAACGACATGTAGGTGACTTCCTGACGGCTCGGCGAAAAGCGCGGCGTCAGAACGAGATCCTTGGTACCGGTCAGCATGCGGACGTTGAAACCGTCCTGGTCCATGATTGCCAGCTGGCGCTGACGGGCAGTCTTCGGACCGCTTTCGGATACGAACACGACGCGGGTATCGAAATAGCCCTGCTCACCGGTGATCTGCTTATAGATCGCGTCGGCGATGATGTGGGCGAGACGACGCCAGTTTTCCGGCTGGGTGAAGAACTGCTGGCCGGTCATCTGCTGGCCGGCAAACGTATCCCAGAGACGGAATTCGGCGCGCAGACGACCGTCGCCTTCACGGCTGACACGGCCGACGACCAGCGCCTGGGCGTTGATCGCCTTCCAGTCTTCGAAACGCGGCGCGCGGCCCGGATCGGTGATCTTTTCGATGAACGCCTGCTTGTTCACAGGCGCAAAGAGGCCCGAGCGCTGAAGATCGGCGGCGATAACCTGCGAAATCTGCGGTCCAAGCTCGTTGTTGGACAGGAAATCGGTAATCGCGATCGGCAGCGGCTCGACATTGCCCTTGTTGATGTTGATCTCGACCACCGCGTTTGCGGGGTTGGAGATCGCGGCAGCACCGGCGGACGCCATCATGAGCCCGAGGAAGGAACGTCTGATCATGGTTTGGCCTTTCAAAGCATATCAAGATCGCTGGGGCTGAAGTTCACGATGACTTCGCTCCACGCATCGTATTTGTCTGCCGGCAGGTTCTTGAACGGCGACGAACGCAAGACAGCGCGGCGCGCGCTGGATTCGAGCGTCCGGCGGGCCGTATCTGAACCGCCGCTTGAGGAAACTTCGGGTTCGCCGACGATCATGCCCGACTGGTCGAGCCGCATATGGACGCGGATGACCACGCCTTCTGCACCTTCGATGCCGGCGATATAGGACCAGTTCTTGCCGATCTGCCCGCGCAACGCGTCCATTTCGCTGACGCTGAGCTTCGAACCGGTCGACGGCTTCGTGCTGCCCGTGGAGGCAGGCGACGTGGAACGCTTCGCACCGCCGCCCGACGCGTCCTGCTTGTTGAGGAGCGCTGCGATCTGGTCGGCATTGAAGTCGCTGGCCTTGGAAGACGAGGACTTGGCCGTCTCCTGCTTCTTGCCTTCCTTCTTGTCGGTCGGCTTTGAAGCTTCCGTCGCCTTGGTATCCGCCTTGGCGGTTTCGGTCGGCTTCGGCGGGTCAGGCTTTTTCTCGACCGGCTTTTCGACGGGCTTTGCCTGCTCCTTCGGCGGTTCCTGCTTCGGCTTGGCAGCCGGCAGCGGAACGCTGTCGGGGAGCGGCGCTTCCTCGGTCTTGGCTTCGGTCGGAGTTGGGGTCGGTGGCGGTGTCTCGGCCTTGGGCGGCGTCGGCTCGGGCTTTGGCGGGGTCGGCTCCGGCTTCGGCTGCGGCAGCGCTGCCACTTCCTGAGGCTTCGGCGCCGTCTCTTCCTTGACGATATCCTTGACCTGGTTGTCCTCGTCCGTCGGGGTCGGCGTCGGGCGCTCCACCGGCTTTGGCGCGGCGGCGGCTTCGGTCTTCAGGGGCTTCTTGGCCGGTGTCGGCGGGGACTTCAGGTCGATGTCGCTCTCGCCGGCATTCTCGGCGTTTTCGACGACCTTCTGGTTCTTGGTTTCCTTCACCGAAGGCTTTTCGGTGAGAGGCGCCTTCTTGTCACCCTGCTGCATCTGGGTGATCGATTCCACCGGGACAATGTCGACCGGCAGCGCCTCGACGTCGGCGACGTTGAGCTGCATCGGTGAACTCAGCGAGACAAGCGCCCAGCCGAGAAGCACCGAATGGAGAACCAGCGATGTGCCGATACTACCCTTCATGGCGTGGGATCACTGCTCCTGTTCCTGAAGGGTAACGAGGCCGAGGTTCTTGTAACCGGCAGACGAAATGCGGGCCATGACCTTCATCACCACGCCATAGGCAGCGGCAGTGTCGCCACGCACATAGATGCGCTCGTTATAGCCGGTCGTGGCGATCGCCTGCAGCTTCGGCAGGATCTCGTCGATCGTGATCGGGGTTTCCTGCAGGAAGATCTGCCCTTCCGGATTGACCGAAACGGTGATCGGCTGCGTATCGGAATTCATCGCCTTGGCCTGGGTTTCAGGCAGGTCGATCGGCACGCCGACAGTCATCATCGGTGCGGCGACCATGAAGATGATGAGAAGCACGAGCATGACGTCGACAAGCGGCGTGACGTTGATTTCGCTGATCGCGCCGCTACGGCTTCGCCCACCGCGACGTCCGCGACGACCGCCTCCCGACTTTGCTCCTCCGGCCGACATGCCCATGGTGCTTACTCCTGGCGTTGTGCCTGATTACTGAGCGGCCTGGCGTGGCTGCAGCTTCTCGTCGATCTGGCGCGAAAGGATGGCCGAGAACTCGTCGGCAAAACCTTCCATCCGCGATGAAAGCTTGCCAGCCTCGCCCATGAAACGGTTGTAGGCGATAACCGCCGGGATAGCGGCGACAAGACCGATGGCGGTTGCCAGCAGCGCTTCGGCGATACCCGGTGCAACGACCGCAAGGTTGGTGGACTTCGATCCGGCAATCGCCTGGAAGGAGGTCATGATACCGATGACGGTACCGAACAGACCGATGAACGGACCGGCCGAACCGATGGTTGCGAGCGAACCGAGACGTGCCTCGTAGGCCTCGCCTTCACGCGACATCGTCACGTCCATGGCGCGGTCGATACGCATCTGGAGACCGATCGGCGAACGGGCGCCGCGCTCAAAGCTCTTCTTCCATTCGCGCATGGCAGCGACGAAGATGGCGGCAAGGCCCGTGTTCTGGCGCTCGCCAAGCGTGCGGTAGAGTTCTTCGAGCGACTGACCCGACCAGAACACCTGCTCGAACTGATCGAACTGGCGCCGCGCCTTTGCAAAGCTCATATATTTGTCGATGACGATCGCCCAGGTCCAGACCGAGGCACCCATGAGCCCGATCATCACCATCTTGACGATCAGTCCGGCCTGCATGAACAGCGCCCAAAGGCTCACGTCATGCGTCGCAGCTTCCAGAGCTACCTGTTCCATCTGTCTTCAATCCCCGAATCCAAACGCCCGGCATTTCACAACCGGGCGGGTTCCAAAGCGCGCTCTCGCGAGAATGTTTCTGTCCGCCGAGATCGCCGCCTAACGCCCAAGATGTCCTGAGTTTTCAGCTTGGCTTCTCGCCTTCAAATTTGGTCAAAGGAAGGCGTGCGTTGCACAAATTCCTCACGGGTTAGTAAGACTACATTATCGTTAATAATGTGTTACGGCCGCAAGCTTGATCAGCGCTTTGGCTCTATTGTCCGAAGCTCAGATCGGCACTGTTAGAAACTTCTCCGCGATCGCCTCCGGCAGTCGTCGTGGACGGCCGTGTCTGTTGATGACGGCGATGACCACCTTCGCCGCGATCAGCAGCGTTTCGCCGCGGCGGATTTCCTGGGTCAGCACCATCTTGGCGCCACCGGCCTTTTCGGTGATCGTCCGGATCGTCAGGATATCGTCCATCCGGGCCGGTTGCTTGAAGTCGATCTCCATGCGGTGAACAACGAAGACCAGCCCCTCCTCATCCGCCGACAGAAGCGCACCCTGCTCGCAGCCGAGGCACCGCAGATAGTCTGTTCGGCCGCGCTCGAGAAAGTGCAGGTAGCGGGCGTGATAGACGAGGCCGGAGAAGTCCGTGTCCTCGTAATAGACCCGCTGGACGAGGCTGTGACCGCCCTCGATCAGTTCTCCGGATAACAAAAAATTCTGCTCTGTCATAAGCTTGCCTTGAAATTCCATCTTCATCCCCTGGATAAAGGCGGAATACCGATCCACTTTCGGTGTCCTGTCATACTTCCCGCCCGCATAAAATAGGGCACCCGCGAACGGAGAGAACATTCATGAAGATTGCAGTCCTTGGCGGCGATGGTTTCGTCGGCTGGCCGACATCGCTTCACCTGTCCGATGCCGGCCACGAGGTGCATATTCTCGATAACCTGTCGCGCCGCTGGATCGATACGGAACTCGGTGTTCAGTCGCTGACGCCGATGGACAGCATTCAGGAACGGACCCGCATCTGGCACGCCGAGACCGGCCGCCGCATCCACTTTCACCTAATCGACCTTGCCAAGGATTACGAGCTTCTGAAGGGTTGGTTGGTGGCGAACCGTCCCGATGCCATCATCCACTTCGCCGAACAGCGGGCAGCCCCCTATTCGATGAAGAGCGACCGCCACAAGAACTACACTGTCAACAACAACGTCAACGCCACGCACAATCTGTTGAATGCCATGGTCGAGCTCGACCTCGACGCGCATCTCATCCACCTGGGCACAATGGGTGTCTATGGCTACTCGACCGTCGGTGCGGCGATCCCGGAAGGCTACCTTCCTGTTGGCATCGAGACGATGGATGGGCGCACGGTTAGCCAGGAGATCCTCTATCCAAGCAATCCCGGCTCGATCTACCACATGACGAAATGCCTCGATCAGCAGCTGTTTGCGTTCTACGCGAAGAACGACGGCCTGCGGATCACCGATCTCCACCAGGGCATCGTCTGGGGAACCCACACGGAGCAGACCCGCCGCCACGAGCAGCTGATCAACCGGTTCGATTACGACGGCGATTACGGCACGGTTCTCAACCGCTTCCTGATCCAGTCGGCGATCGGCTATCCGCTGACGGTACACGGAACCGGCGGCCAGACGCGCGCCTTCATCCATATTCAGGATTCGGTGCGCTGCATCGAGATCGCGCTCAACACACCGCCTGCCCGCAACAACCGGGTCGAGATCTTTAACCAGATGACGGAAACCCACCGGGTGCGCGATCTGGCCGAAATGATCTCCAAGATGAGTGGCGCGCAGATTGCCTGGCTGCCCAACCCGCGCAAGGAAGCCCCCGAAAACGATCTCGTCGTGAAGAACGACAAGTTCCTGAGCCTTGGCCTGCAGCCAACCACGCTCGGCGAAGGACTGCTCGCCGAGATCGTTGATGTCGCGAAGAAATATGCCTACCGCGTCGATCGCAGCCGTGTCCCCGCCGTTTCCGCTTGGACGCGCGATATCGCCGCCAAGGTCGAGCACGATCCGGAAGGCATGCGGCTGAAATCCGTCTCGTGATGGCGCGATGAAAAACGCCTTCGTCACCCTCGTCACCAATGCCGATTACGCGATGGGCGCGACGGCGCTGGCCCGATCGATCAGGTTGACCGGGACCACGGCCGAGATCGTCGTGCTGTATACGGCTGCGGTCTCAGCTTCCGACCTTGGCCCGCTCGAGGCCCTAGGCTGCAGGCTGGTGGAAGTCGCGCACCTTCCGCTGTCCGACGCGTTCAACGACCGTCACGCCCGAAAGAACCTGCATGGGGCGGCGCCCTTTACCAAAGGCAACAAGCCGGAGTTCCACACGCCGCTCGACAACTTCTGCAAGCTGCGCCTGTGGCAACTGACCGAGTACGACACAACAGTTTTCATCGATGCCGACGCGCTGATGCTGAAGAACATCGACAAGCTGTTCGCCTATCCGGAGTTTTCCGCGGCACCGAACGTCTACGGGAGCATGGCCGACTTCCACCGGATGAACTCCGGCGTGTTCGTGGCCAAGCCATCGCTGCAGACCTTCGACGGTATGATGGCGGCGCTGGACGTTCCCGACGCCTTCTGGCGGCGCACCGACCAGACGTTTCTGGAACACTTCTTTCCGGACTGGCACGGCCTGCCGGTGACCATGAACATGCTGCAATATGTGTGGTTCGCAATGCCCGATCTCTGGAACTGGGAAAGCATCGGCATCCTCCACTACCAGTATGAAAAGCCCTGGGAGAAGGATCACCCGAAGGCGCAGCAGTTGAAACCTCTGATCGATCTCTGGTGGAACTTTTACGAAGGGCGCTCGCCCGACATCACCGCGCTGCCCAATCCGGCGCCGTTACCATGAAAGTCCTCGTCTCGGGCGGGACCGGACTCGTTGGCCGCTATATCGTCGAAGCGTTGCTGGACGCCAGCTACACGGTCACCGTCGGCGGCCGGACACGGCCGCAACCCGACCTGTTCTCGAAACCAGTCGAATTCGTCCCCCTCTCGCTCGATCCCGATCTCGACCAGAGTGATGTCTTCACCGGTGCCGATTTCTTCGTCCACGCCGCCTTTGACCATGTCCCCGGCAAATATCGCGGCGGCGAAGGCGACGATCCCAAGCGGTTTGCCCGCATGAACCTCGATGGCACGATCAAACTGTTCGAGACTGCCAAACGAGCCGGTCACCGCCGCGCAGTCTTCATCTCCAGTCGCGCCGTCTATGACGGCCTGCCTGACGGGTTGCCGCTGATCGAAGACACGGATCTTTCACCGACAAGTCTCTACGGCGAGATCAAGCATAAAGGCGAATTGGCAGTCGCCGGGCTTTGCGACCCGGACTTTTCGACTGCAAGCCTGCGGTTGACTGGTGTCTATGGACATCTGAGACCCAACAAATGGGATCAGATGTTTGAAACCTACCGTTCCGGCGGCGTCATCGAACCGCGTGCGGGAACGGAAGTAAACGGCAGCGATGTCGGCTCCGCCGTTCGTTTGATGCTGGAAGCCGAAGCCTCCAGGATCGCCGGCGAAAGTTTCAACGTGTCAGACATACTCACCGATCGAAGCGAGATCCTCTGTCACGTCGACAATGGCCGCCGCTTGCCCGAGAAGGCTGATCTGTCGCAAGTGCGCGTCATGCCGACGGCAAAGATCGAGGCGCTTGGCTGGAGGGGCGGTGGCAAACCGCTGCTTGCGCAAACAATTCGCCGCCTCGCCTCCTCCTGATCTTATTCCCGCTACGACCCTAGTGGGACGAGGCGCGTTGCGTCTTAGCCTCTTGTTTCGTCTTGTCGATCTGCTTCATGTGCTCTTCGGCCCACTTCTGGCCGGCGTCGCCACCCCACAAAAGCCAGGCGATGTAACCCGCCGAAGGGTTGCCGTCGTCGCCGAAATTGTCGGAGCGTTTGTCGAAATTGTGCCGCTTGAAGTAGCTCACCATCCGCTTCACCGTCTGTTCCGACAGGTGCTTGCGGTGCTGAAGATCGCGAGCGCGGGCGATCCCGACCGTCGTGCCGCCACGCCGGTATTCGGCGCGCAGCTTCAGGCCCTTCTCGGCCGCAGCCGCAACGTCGGCCGGCGGCTTGTGGTCAAGCTGCGATGGTTTGGACGGGCTGCGCGCGCGAGTCTTAGACTGCTCGTGCTGATGTTCGTGCGAAGATCTTTCAGCCATCGGTCTTCTTCAGCTCCGATTGGCTTTTCAAAACCTTGTCGCCGTCTTCCTGCTTGACGAGGAAGGCGGGCTTGTCGGCATCTGCCTTGCGCTTGATCGTCTTGCCCTTGATCTTGCGCTCGACATCCTTGGTGAACTTCTCGGCGACCTTACCTTCGGCCTTCGACTTTCCCCATTTCCATTCGACTTCGTTTCCGACGCTGATCTTCTGCATGGATCATCTCCTTCTACTCCTGAAAAAACTCAAGCGAGCAAAGGATGTTCCAACATCAGTCTTTCAGATCGAGATCGCCATCGCGCCAGACCACGTGTTTCGGGCTCATGGTCAGATCTTCGATCTCGTCCGCGATGAAATAGGGCGGGATATCCAGCGCCTTCAACGAGTCCCTCGTCGCCTTCACCCACTTGAACTCGAGTTCGTGCGTGTCGACGATCCGATGGACGATATCGGTCGGATGAAACGGAAAGCTCTCCGGCAGCTCCATCAGGTAGTAGAAGCCGGTTCGTGCCAGTCGCGGTCTTCGTAGTGGAAGAAGTTCTCGACCGCCCAGAGCAGCCGTCCGACCTTCACCTCGACCCCGAGTTCCTCGACCATCTCGCGTTTCAGGGTCTCCTCGGAGGTTTCGCCCACTTCCGCGCGTCCGCCGGGAAAGGTCCAGAACGTCTCATGCACGGCGCGGTGCACCAGCACATGGCCGTCGCGAAAACCAAGCCCCGCGATGCGCATCTGAAAAATGCGCTTCGGCTTGAACTTTATCCGGATGCGCAGATCCCGGGGTTCGTCGCTTTTACTCATCGTCGAAACTGATCCTGAACTGGGCCGCTTCCATATCCTTGGGCGGCTGCAGGCCGAGATGCTTCCAGGCGACTGCCGTCAGCACCCGTCCCCGCGGCGTGCGCTGGATAAAGCCCTGCTGGATCATGTAGGGCTCGATAATGTCCTCGATCGCGTCGCGCGGCTCGGAGAGCCCCGCCGCAATCGTCTCGATGCCCACGGGCCCGCCGCCGAAGTTGACGGCGATCATGTTGAGATACCGCTTGTCGAGCTGGTCGAAACCGGCGTGGTCGACATTGAGGCGGATCAGCGCCTCGTCGGCGATCTCCTTGGTCACGGCTTCCGCACGCGCCACTTCGGCGAAATCACGCACACGGCGCAACAGCCGTCCGGCGATACGCGGCGTGCCACGGGCGCGCCGTGCGATCTCGCGCGCGCCGCCATCGGTCATCGGCAGGTTCATCAGGCGCGCACCACGCCGGACGATACCTTCCAGTTCCTCGACCGTGTAGAACGACAACCGCACGGGAATCCCGAACCGGTCGCGCAGCGGCGTGGTCAACAGCCCGATACGGGTGGTGGCAGCAACCAGCGTGAATTTCGACAGGTCGATCTTCACCGAACGTGCCGATGGCCCTTCGCCGATGATCAGATCGAGCTGGAAATCCTCCATCGCCGGATAGAGGATTTCCTCGACCGCCGGGTTGAGACGGTGGATTTCATCGATGAACAGCACGTCGCGGTCTTCGAGATTGGTCAGAAGCGCCGCCAGATCACCGGCCTTGGCAATGACAGGACCGGAGGTCGAGCGGAAATTGACGCCCAGTTCCTTGGCCATGATCTGCGCAAGCGTGGTCTTGCCGAGACCCGGCGGGCCGACGAACAGCACGTGATCCAGCGCCTCACCCCGGTTCTTGGCGGCCTCGATGAAGATCTTGAGGTTGGCGCGAGCCTCTGCCTGCCCGGTAAACTCGTCGAGCGACTGCGGGCGCAGCGCCGTATCGAAATCTTCGCCCCGTTTTTCCGGCGAGATGAGGCGGTTTTCGTCGGTCATGCAAGAATTTCCATCTCGGGCGCGCAGGATGCGGCCTTTATGTCTGATGTCATGGAGCAGTCGAGCCAGACATGCGGGGCGGCAACTCTCGGCACGTCGCGATCCTCGATCGCTATCCCAATCTGACCTTCAAGAGCCATGGTCGTGAACGCACCCAATCTGTTACTTCCCGCAATTGTCCGGCCCTACCGATATCCCAGTGCTTACCCCGGATATCACGACCTCGCCAGTTCCTTCAGACCCAGCCGGATCAGCTTGGCGCTGTCGGCATCCTCACCGGCTGCCTTCAGAGCAGCGGCGACGGCATTGGCCGCCTGATCGCGAGAATAGCCAAGATTGGTGAGCGCCGAGACCGCATCGCTGACGGGCGCAGACGCCACGCCCTCGCCCAGTTCCTGCTTGAAGCCGATATTTGCGGATGCCTCGCCGGCAAAGGCGGGCGCCTTGTTCTTGAGTTCGGTGACAATGCGGACGGCGACCTTGGGGCCGACGCCGGGTGCCCGCGAAACTGCGGTCTTGTCCTGCAGCGCAATCGCATTGGCCAGTTCGCCCGGTGTCAGCGTTGAGAGCAAGGCCAGCGCCACCTTGGCGCCGACGCCCTGCACGCTCTGCAGGAGGTTGAACCACTCGCGCTCCAGTGCCGACAGGAAGCCGAACAGTTTCAACTGGTCCTCGCGCACATAGGTCTCGATAAACAGCACTGCCGCTTCGCCCACATTGAGGCGGGCCAGCGTGCGGGCCGAACAGAAGGCTTCGTAGCAGACGCCGTGCACGTCAACGAGCGCGTAGTCCTCGCCGATCTCGTCGATAGTGCCTTTGAGCTTGCCGATCATGTTTTAGGTCCGCCGCTGAGGATGAAGGAGAATGGGTTCCGGAAATCATGATGCCGAGCATCGGGAAACAGGCACGATAGCGCGCTGCATCGCGCGTCAGAAGCCGATGCGAGCGTACGGCCTCTGCCGAAATACCTACTGAGGGCTAAAGAACAAGTCAAGAACAGAGGAGGATGATGCGTCAGCCGGCCAAAGCTTGGCGCATGCGGTTTGCAACGCGGTTATGGGCGTGGCAGATGGCGATCGCCAGCGCGTCGGCGGCATCATTACCCTTGAACTCCGCCTTCGGCATCAGGATCTTCACCATCATGTGGATCTGCTGCTTCTCGCCATGGCCAACGCCAATCACTGCTTTCTTGACCGCGTTTGGCGCATATTCGGAAACAGGCAACCCGGCACGCGCCGGCACCAGCATCACGACGCCACGCGCCTGACCAAGCTTCAACGTCGCCACCGCATCCTTGTTGACGAACGTCTGCTCGACCGCCGCCTCGTCTGGCGTGTAGGTATGCACAACTTCGGCCAGACCATCGTGCAGCTGGCAGAGGCGTGAGGCGAGGTCGATGTCACCGTCGGACACGACCGTCCCCGATGCCACAAAGCGCAACGAGTTTCCCAGTGTCTCGATAACACCCCACCCTGTGCGGCGAAGCCCCGGATCGATGCCGATGATGCGAATCGGTTTTGTCATGGCAACTGTTGTGTCACGCCGGGAATCCTGCGCCAAGGCCGAAACGCGGAGTGACTCTGAAGGCCAACATGCGGACCGAAGCCGTCGGAAGCGTTCATATTTTGTTAACCATAACCGCATCGTTTTGGGCAGAAGTGGTGATCCAACCGCAACAACCTTTTCCTAATGGCGTTGGTTCGTCACAAAGGGTTTCTTAAGAATCACGAGGAGGCGCCCGAATGATACGGGACTATGATCGGAATGAGACCGAGCTGCGCGATCTTCGCAGAACCGCCGACATCCTGGACGGCGGTCTGCGCCGCTTTGCAAGCGGTGATATCCGCACCACACTTGATGAACCCATGCCCCTGCGTTTTGAGGGCATGCGCCGCGATTTCAATCGTGGCCTCGCAACAATCGACCGGACCATCGGCACCGTCGTTTCGAGTGTCGAGACGATGCGGGCCGACACCGAAGCCATGGCCGCCATCCTGCGCAGCCAGGCTCAGGCCCGCCAGGATCAGGCAGACAGGATTACCCGCGCGAAGTCAAAGACCAGCGCGCATGAGAGAAGCGCCAAGCAGCGTCAGGCAATCACCCGTCATGTCGGCACGATCGCCCACAACACCAAGCTCGACATGCGCCGACCGCGCGAAGCGGTCGCTGCCGCGTTGAAGCTGATCGAGACGATGGAACTGTCGGCCGGTACGTCCGGTGATACAGGCATGAGCGCAATCCGCGTCAAGACCGAAGAGATCGAGCGCGAACTGCGTGCGATCGGCCTTTACGTCGATGCATTGGCCCAGAATGTCGAGGAACTGACCGAATCCGCCGATGCTCAGGCGGCCGAGGCCGAGGCTATCCGTGGCGAACTCGACGAAATGGCCAAGGCAAAGGATGCCCAGGCCCCCGAAATCCTGACCACGCCGCTTGTTCTCGACAGCCTGAACCGCAGCATCGGCGAGATCGATCGCGCTGCCGCACGCTACTCCGACGTGACCATTTTGCCGGCGCCGCCAGTCTTTCCGCCTGAAGGATCGCCCCCGTCGTCGGGAGGTCGCAAGCCCTTCCTGCGCCTGATCAAGACCTGAGGCAGCGACCTCACTGTCGGACCTCCACCGACCCCGCCTAGCGACTTTCATCGCCGGCGGGGTCGTATTTGCAAGACCGGCTGCCTAGATAGGGAGAACACGTTTTCCTATCCATTTCAGGATATGCCGATGATCCCGTTTTCCATTCTCGACCTTTCGCTGATCGGCGAAGGGTATTCCGTCAGCCAGGCTCTCGACCAGTCCCGCAGGCTTGCGATCAAGGCCGAACAGCATGGCTATAACCGCCTCTGGCTTGCCGAACACCATGGCATGCCGGGCATTGCCAGCGCGGCCACCGCGCTCGTCATCGCCCATGTCGGCGCCGCGACCAAAACCATCCGGGTTGGCTCCGGCGGCATCATGCTGCCAAACCATTCTCCTCTTGTGATTGCCGAACAGTTCGGCACGCTAGAAGCGCTGCTCCCCGGCCGTGTCGATCTCGGCCTCGGCCGAGCGCCCGGAACCGACATGCGCACGGCAAATGCGCTGAGACGCAATCTCGATGCGGGCGCAGAAAACTTTCCGCAGGATATCGTCGAGCTCAAGCATCTGCTCGGAACGCCCGTCCCGAACCAGGCAATCCTTGCCGTGCCGGGAACCGAGGCGAATGTGCCGATCTGGCTGCTCGGCTCCTCGACCTACAGCGCCCACGTGGCGGCCGCTTTGGGTCTCCCCTACGCGTTTGCCTCGCACTTTGCGCCAGATATGCTGCTCGACGCGATCGCCATCTACCGCGATCGCTTCCAGCCCTCGGCGGATCTCGACAAACCGTATGTGATGGCCGGTGTCATGGGTGTGGCAGCAGATACGGATGAGGAAGCAAACAGGCTCTTCACCTCGTCGCAGCAGCAGTTTGTCAACCTGCGCAAGAACGTCCGCGGCCTTTTCCCGAAACCGCTCGATACGATGGACGGTTTCTGGACGCCGATGGAGAAGATGAATGTGGAGCACACGTTGCGCTACGCAGCGGTCGGCTCGCCGCGAACCATCGAACGCAAGCTTGGTGAGTTCCTGGCCGAAACCCAGGCCGACGAGCTCATCATCTCGATGCCGATCCACGATATCGACAAGCGTCTCCGCTCGGTGGAATTGTTTTCGCAGCTGTCGCTGATGGATAGCCAGCTGCAGCGAGCCGCGTAAACGAATACGGGCCGGTCTCAACGACCGGCCCGCTTCATTTCATGACTAGAGAGGCGATCAGGCCGACAACTTGGCCATGACCTCATCAGAGACTTCGAAGTTCGAATAGACGTTCTGCACGTCGTCGTCGTCTTCGAGATTGCCGATCAGCTTCATCAGCGACAGCGCACGTTCCTCGTCGACTTCGATCGTGTTCTGCGGCTTCCAGATCGACTTGACGGTCTCGGCACCGCCGAGCGTGGCGTCGAGTGCCTTGGAGACTTCACCGAGCGCCTCGAACCCGCAGATGATCGTGTGGCCTTCCTCGTCGGAAATCACATCGTCCGCACCCGCTTCGATCGCAGCTTCCATGACCGTATCCGCATCGCCGACCGACGCCTTGTAGGTGATCTCGCCGACATGGTCGAAGGAGAAGGACACCGAACCGGTTTCGCCAAGAGCGCCGCCGGCCTTGGTAAAGATCGAGCGGACGTTGGAGGCGGTACGATTGCGGTTATCGGTCAGCGCTTCGACGATCACGGCTGTGCCGCCAGGACCGTAGCCCTCGTAACGCACCGCGTCATAGTTCTCAGCATCGGCGCCCGACGCCTTCTTGATGGCGCGGTCGATATTGTCCTTCGGCATCGACTGAGCCTTGGCGTTTTGAACGGCAAGGCGCAGCGCCGCGTTCATATCCGGGTCGGGTAGACCGGATTTTGCCGCAACGGTGATTTCGCGTGCAAGCTTGGAGAACATCTTGGAACGGATACCGTCCTGCTTGCCCTTGCGGTGCATGATGTTCTTGAACTGTGAATGGCCAGCCATGGCACCCCTGTCTGCATCATTATCTGGAATTGTGCCGCCTTATAGTTTCGAAGCGGAGGCCGTTCAAGAGCCTTTCGGATGAGGAACAAACCCCGCCCCGCCTCCGTTCTTCAACCGCACGACAAAGAAGGAGAATTATAGATGGCGAGCCTTACCGAAGCACGCGAAGCCCCCGAACGTCAGATGTGGGACGAAATCAACGGAATCCATGCGGGCATGCTCGGCATCGAAGGTGCGCACATGCATTTTCAGCCGATGGCGCCGAATGTCGATTCTGAGGCCAACACGATCTGGTTCTATACCAGGACCGATACGGATCTGGTGAAGGCGCTCGGCACAGCCTCCCGCGCCCACTTCAACGTGGTCGGCAAGGATCACGATTACCACGCCTGCCTATCGGGCATCCTGGAAGTCCGCAAGGACGAGGCCAAGATCGATGAATACTGGAGCGCCGTGACGGCTGCCTGGTACGAACACGGTAAGTCCGATCCCCATCTCACCATGCTGGCCTTCCGTGTCGATGATGCGGAAATCTGGGCGTCGACCGACAGCACGCTCAAGTTCGGCTGGGAAATCGCCAAGGCGAACCTGAATGACGAGAAGATGCCGGAAGTCGGCGTCAACAAGCGCCTGACCTTCACGCGTCACGCCTGATCAAAAGACCGACAGGGGCTTGAACAGCCCCTGTCACAGCCCTTGCGGCACCATGATCGTCGGCTTCGTCGGAAGGCTGCGCATCGACACGGTGATCGTCTCGCTCGGCGCGTAGGCGATCTCGAACTTGCCGTCGAACATCGACAGGAACCGCTCGAGCGGCGGCCCGAAACGGTGCATCGGCAGGATCAGTGACGACCGCAGCCGCTGAACGACGCGGCTCATACTGTCCGCCCCCATCGTCAAACCGCCATCAACAGGCACCATCAGAATATCGAGCCGGCCGATCTGCGTGTACTGCTGCTCGTTGAGTTCGAAATGCAGATGGCCGAGATGCCCGATGCAGAGCCCGGCGACCTCGAAGATGAAGATCGAATTGCCGTCCGGCTCGATCCCACCGCCCCAGTTGCGGATATCCGAGACGACATTGCGGATATAAACATCCCCAACCATTTCCCGATGTTCGGCCTTTTCACCCGGCACATCGCTCCATCCGCGCATCACGTGGGCGATCGCAGGATCCGGCATCATCGTATAGTGGGTGGAATGCGCCTTGTTCATCGTCACCACGTCAGGCATCCGCGACGGCTGGTGAACGCCGCTGTAATCGGTGGCGATGCCGATACCGTCGGGGCTCTCGATAAAATAGGTCGAGTGGCCGACGAAGGTAATCTTCACCTCTTCCCGCGCCGACAGGTTTACCGGTTTGATGACTGGCGCAAACGTGGGACCCGAGGGATTGAAGCTGGCATAGCGGACATGGGGGAAATTCTCGCCCGGCAGGTTCTGCGCAATCGCCTGGCATTGGCTGACCGGCAACCCGCCCTCCTGCGCCAGCGCCGATATGGCGGATAGAAGGAGAGCCGAAAAACTGAATGCCAGCGTTCGCAGCTTCATGCCACACCCCGAACCGCGTTGCGAAAAATCGAGCCGATGCGTTCATGCCATTCCGGTACTCAGGATGCGGCAAGCATGGCGAAGCGTCCAGCGACGAAGCGCCGAGGTCGTCTCACAATCATGTCATTGAGTGGTTAGCGCCTCAACGCGTCCGGCAGACGAAGGGCAGGAATGAGCTCGCTGTCCCGAAGTTCATCGCGGCCATGGTGAGGCGATTGGCAAGATCGATATCACCCTTGGACGACGGGCACACATCCGCACCGTTGGAGCAGCCGGCTGCAATGAAAGCATTGTTCCCCTCAATGAAAGCACGGGTAACGTCGCCGTCAGCGGACATCGAAAGCAGGTCGTGCCAAGCCTTGGCGTAGAAACTGCACTTCTTCTGAGCCCACGTTCCGGCTGAAGGCTGGACGCTTTGCTGTGCCGATGCTCCGAAAACCGGAAGCATCAGAACCGCAAACAGAAGCAGCGCCCGAACCATTCTACCGCCAGAAGGTCGGAATGGTCTCCGCGAGCCGCGGCCCGATCCGGAGCGGCTCGATCTTCTCGGCCAGTCCCGTCGTGTCGGAAATCTCGATGCCGAGACCGCAGATCGTCGCGGGACCGTTTGCCGCCTCGAAACGGCCCTTCGGCATTTTCGAGATGAACCGGTTGAGCGGCTCTTCCTTGTCCATGCCTAGCGACGAATCGTAGTCGCCGCACATGCCGGCATCCGACATGTAGCCGGTGCCGCCGTTCAGGATCTGGCAATCGGCGGTCGGCACATGCGTGTGCGTGCCGACGACGAGCGAGGCGCGGCCATCGACGAAATGGCCGAAACACTGCTTTTCGCTGGTGGCTTCCGCATGGAAGTCGAAGATGATGGCATCCGCCTGTTCCTTCAGCGGGGCCGCGGCAAGGATCGCCTCGGCGGACTTGAAGGGATCGTCGAGTTCCGGATGCATGAACACCCGGCCCATGATGTTGGCGACGAGGATGCGCGCGCCGTTGCGGCCGTAGAAGATGCCGGATCCCTTGCCGGGCGTGCCGGCAGGATAGTTGGCAGGCCGCAGGAACTGGTCGTGGCGACCGGCAAAGCCTACGGCTTCCTTCTGGTCCCAGACATGGTTGCCTGTCGTGACGACGTCGGCACCGGCATTGATCGTCTCGAGAAAGATCTCCTCGGTAATGCCGAAGCCACCAGCGGCATTCTCGCCGTTGACGATGACGAAGTCGAGTTTCAGATCGGACACCAGCCCCGGCAACTTGTCCCAAACCGCCGTACGGCCGGTTTTGCCGACCATGTCACCCAGAAACAAAAGACGCATGCTTGTCCAATCTACGCGGGCATATCCGCGAAAGGCCGATAGCCGCTTTCGGTCAAGACGGCATCGAGCTTCATATCATGAGGTTCTTCAGGCACTGATGCCACTTCCTGGCAGTCGAATGCAATGCCGATCAACCGCGGGTTCAAGCCTTTTTCGCGCAAACGGTGAATGGCCCGGTCATAATATCCGCCGCCATAGCCAATTCGGTGGCCACGCGCATCGAAGGCGGCAAGCGGCACGAGCATGATCTCGGGCTCGAGTTCGGCCGCTGCAGGCCCCGGACCTGATGTCCCGAACGTGCCGGGCACAAGCTCCGTCTCGGCCGTCATTTCGCGAAAGATGATCGTCTCCCGGTCGAGGACGACGGGCACGCAGATGCGCGCGCCGCGATCCCGCAGCAACGTCATCAGAGGATGGAGATCCACCTCCGACCGGATCGGCAAAAAGCCGGAAACGATCGCTCCGGCCTGCAACGCGATTGCGCCTGCGCTGTGAACCGCAAGCGCCAAGCTCTTCTCGACCCTTTCGGCAGGCAACAAAGCGTCCCGTGCGGCAAGTCTCTGGCGCCGCAGTTCCGTCTTGCGCATGGGGTTGTCGGGAAGAGGCTCGCTCATCGGTTTCGTGCCGTCAGTCTGGTGCTCTGGAAAGCAGCAGCTTGTCGATCCGGCGGCCGTCGAGATCGATCACCTCGAAGACCCAGCCTCGTGAGGTGAACTTCTCGCCCAGTTCCGGCAGATGCTTCAGCTCGTCGAGAACGAAGCCTGCAACGGTCTCGTAACCCGGATCTTCTTCGATCGGCACGCCCATCTGTGCGGAGAACTCGTCGACTGCCATCCAGCCGGCGACGAGATAGGATCCGTCGTCGCGCGCGACGATGGCGGGTTCTTCAACCTCGTCCTCCTGGAACACGCCGGTGATGGCTTCGAGCACGTCGCCGGAGGTGATGATACCTTCGAAATGGCCGTATTCGTCATAGACGAGAACCATGTGCGCCGGGGACTTGCGCAAAGCCTGAATGACGTCGAGCGCGCCGGTCAGGTCGGAAACGACAGGCGCTTCGCGCATCAGCGAGGCGGGATCGCCGCCCCTGCCGCCGGCCATGAATTCATAGGCGTCCTTGACGAAGAGCACGCCCTGGATCTCGTCCGACGAGCCCTTGCGTACAGGCAGACGCGAGCGTGTCGTCGCCCGCAGCTGGGCACGAAGCTCTTCCGGCTCATCTTCGGTATCGAGCACTTCGACATCGCGGCGTGGCGTCATGAGGCCGCGCGCGGTACGGTCGGCCAGTCGCATGACGCCGGAGATCATCGCCGATTCCTCGGTCTCGATCACGCCCGCGCTATGCGCTTCGGCAAGCACGGTGCGGATTTCCTCGTCGGTGACTTTCTCGTTCGATTCCCCGCTCTGGCCGAGAAGGGCCAGAAGAAACCGGCCCGAGATATCGAGAAACCACACGACCGGGGCACCGATTGTCGCGACCATCTTCATCGCCGGCGCCACTTTGGCGGCCACGAGCTCAGGCGCCCGCAATGCGATCTGCTTCGGCACGAGTTCGCCGACAATCAGCGACATATAGGTGATGACCACGACGACACCGCCGACGCCGAGCCAGTCGGCGAAGTTTTGCGGCATGCCCTGCTCGGACAGCCAGTTGGTCAGACGGGTGCCGAGCGTTGCACCGGAAAACGCGCCGGAGAGAACGCCG
>Ga0213835_100684_pt1 | contig 28482 bp, 20 predicted proteins | sample SWPATP01_FD_160576 | JGI IMG/M metagenome (GOLD analysis project Ga0213835, IMG submission 160576) | Coastal seawater microbial communities from Marineland, Florida, United States - SWPA TP0 #1 | ecosystem: Environmental > Aquatic > Marine > Coastal | place: USA: Florida | collected 2016-08-05 | reverse complement strand
AAGATATTTCAGGCGAAACCATGGTCTCCGCTGCCCTCTACGACTGCTTAGAATTTGGCATCTCATCCCCGCGCCTTTTAACCCGCCTAACGGCGGCGATCGCCCAGCAGTTACAGGTGGATTGGGTTTGTTTGAGGGTCGATTTAAGCCCATCCCAAAGCCTCACCGAGACCTGGCCCACGAACCTAGCCGATGTCAATCTTGTTCTACCCCAAGAATTTCATCCTGACATTTGCACCTATACCGATTTACGTCACACGCCTTACCACGCTCTGATGGCCCAGGGTCTGGAGGCGATCGCCACTGTGCCCCTCCCCGCACAGCAGGCCCAGGGTTATCTATGGCTCGGTTGTCAGTCCCAAACCTTACCCCAGATAAATACCCTTGAGGCACTCCGCCCACCGCTCCAGTTGGCCCTTGGAATCTTGGCCCAGCAAAACCGCATCGTCAACTGCCAACAGTACCAACAGGCCCAGCGGGAAATTCAGCAGCTCATTGATGAAATTCAGGACACACAAAAATTATTTCAGGCCGCCAGTACCCAACTCCAAACAATTTTCGGCGTCGAGCAGGGAGGTATCCTTTTACTCAAATCGGCAAATCCCCTCCGTCAACGACAGGAACCTGATCCGACGGATACTTTGGAGCTCAAGTCTAGCTGGTCTGAGCTGCCGACCCAATGGTCGCTCCAGGACTGTGAACTCTGTCAGGTGGCTTGGCAAAAAGCGCCTCTGGTGTGGGTGATCGCCGATACCACAACCCATCCCTGGCAATCTCCTCTCCTGGGATCCCCAGTTCGTAGCCTATTATTTGCTCCGTTAATGGGTGGGCAACTGTCTTCCCAGCACAGTCAACCAGTCTTAGGCTTTGTGATTTTGGCCCAGCGATCGCCCCGACAATGGCTCACCGAAGAAATTCAAACCATGGCCAGCATTGCTCACCAATTGGGCCGTACGATGATCCACCACCAGGCCCTCCGGCAGGTGCAATCCCTGGTCGAAGAACGCACGAGTCAATTGAAATGGAGCCTTGAAGTCCAGGCGAAACTTAGTCAACAGATGCGGCACCAAATTCAACAACTGCGGCACCAAATTCAACAACTGCGGCACCTTAATCGCTTGAAGGATGATTTTTTGAGTACTGTTAGTCATGAACTCAATACTCCCCTGGCAACGATGAAGCTGGCGATTAAAATGCTCAAACAACCGGGGCGATCGCCAGAAAAACAACGGACTTATTTAAACATTCTCGATCAAGAACTCAACCGAGAAAGCAAACTCATCCACGACCTGCTCCAGCTCCAACAGGCAGAGGCCAGTGAATTTGCCCTCAAACCCCAACGCCTCGCCCTCGGCCCGGCCCTCTCAGAGCTTGTGCAAAAATTCCAAGATCGCTGGACTCCCCTCAAACAACTCCAGTTTCACCTCCGGTTTAAGCCCAAGGCTCTCAGCACAAAATTGCAATTTGAGACGGATCCAGAACAATTTCTCAATGCCATGAGTGAACTCCTCACCAATGCCGGGAAATATGCCACCCCCAAGAGTAACGTTACCCTCAGCGTTGAATATTTGGGGCGATCGCCCGCCCGGATTCAAATTCGCCTTTGTAACGATGGGGCCGCCATCCACACCGAAGAACAATCCCAGATTTTTGATAAATTTCGTCGGGGCACCGGGGCCACAGCCCAGGCCATTCCTGGTACTGGTCTTGGTCTCGCCCTCGTGAAAACCATTGTTGAACATTTAGAAGGTAGCATTACCGTTTCTAGTGACCCCAATCCTCACCGCAATGATTACCGCACGTGCTTTCTATTGGATTTTCCCCAGGCGATCGCCGGGTTTTAACAGGCGGATTTTTAGATCAATATAATTAACGACTTACTCCTCTGCATCCACGGTTTGGGGCACAAGCCTCGGGTAAGGCAGACCTTGGTGGGCGAAGGCTTGTTTCGCGCGACGGATTAAATCTGTTTTATAGATAAATTCGTCCCTCGCATCCATGGGATAGCAACGGAGTTTGAATTGGGTGCCCCACATTTTTTCTTGCATCACCACCACAATGGGTAGCTTAAGCTGGGTATATTTGCTGCTGTAGGCCGCTTGGTAGAGAATTTGGATCACCTGCTCCACATCAACGCCATGGCCAAAGAAAAAGTCCGTGGCGACCTGGGCTTCGAGTTGGCCGCTATTGGCATTGGAAACCGCCTCTGTCCAGGTTTTGTTATGGGGAATGGTGACGAGGTTATCGTCGGGGGTCTGGAGCTGAATCCCCCGCAATCCATAGCCAACGACCTCGCCATAATGTTCGCCAATTTTAATGCGATCGCCAACACGATAGGGCGCTTCAAATAAGGCCACGGCCCCGGCAATAATTGAGCTTACATAATCCTTAAAGGCAAAACCCAAGGCCACGGCGATGGTGCCGGTTAGGGCGATGAGGTTGTTTTGGGAGAGATTAAAAAACAAATTCAGCAGATAAGCGAGGATTAAAATTAGGATCAAGCCTTTCCAGAAGGGGATTGATTGTTTAATCAAGAGTCGCAAGCGCCGGGGCACCCGTTCCGACAGCCAGTTAATGGTGCCTTGGATCAGGGCCATCGTGCCGTAGGCAATGGCGATCGCCAGCACGGCCCGGAGGATTTTTTGGATCGTGAAATCCGTTAAAAGTCTTTGGGGTAAATTTTCAGGCGGGTCAACCTGGGCTAAGAGGGTGAACCATTCAGACATCGGCACAAAGGATACTCCCATCGATTAATCTTCCCCCACGAAAAAATTGTTATTGGCCAGCTCACTTTTGAGGCGGATATAGTGGGCCGCTTGGATGGAGAGGGCCCCTTGATTTTCCCGCAACACCCCCTGGCGGAGGAGCCACTGGATCCGTGCTTGGATGCGATTCCGGGATTCCCCTAAACTCAAGGCCAGATGGGCGCGGCTAATTTGGCCATGGATCAAGACGGAATGGAGAATGTAGAGATCACCACTGGCTAAGCTGGGCAGACTGGGCAGAGCTGGTTTAACGCTCTCAAGGGTGAGGGGCTGTTGGTGCGGATCTGTTGCGTCGAAATCAAATTGGAGGTTTGGGTGTTGCTCGATTTGCTCTTGGTGAATCCGTAAGCTTTGGAGCCAAAGATTTGCGGCGATTTGACCTGTGCCGTCGGCTTGACTAGCAAGATTTTGCCAATCATCGAGACGCTCGCCTTTAGGAGAATCTGATTTAGTCGTATCCTCTGGCGGGTCGTCGGGGACACTAGGGGGGGTGGCAAAACCACCTGGGCAATGGGTTCTAACCAAGTCTGGAGCATTTCCCCTTTTAACTTAGGCAGGGTGTCCACATGGCTAAAATAGGCGCTAATTTGTCCCACAAAATCCAGAAAGTCCCAGGCCCAATGGTTACAACTCATGATCCAGAAACAGTGGCGATTTTGAATGGTGATATCCCGGAGGGTCTCAATGCCTTCCCAACCGCCAATACACCGGAGAAAACATTGCTCCAGACAGGGAATAATCACCAGGGTTTGTCGTTGTTCTAGTTGATTCACGGTTGGCTGATCTTGGCGATCGCCTGGGCTGAGATCAATCTGGGGATAAAGTTCTAGGGCTTTTTGGATCTGTTGGCTAATGTGTCTGGGGTGGAGGGGGCGCTGTAGACAATCCAGGGGAGTGAGGATTTCCAGATCAGGAAAAGTTTGGCGGGGGATACTCTCACTCAAAATTTTGGGGAGCGGCTCCACGGGATTGCCCAGAAGCACAAAACTATTGGGGGCTTCCAAATTCGTCTGCCAAGTTTCAATGGCCTCGGTAATGGAGGCTTTGACAGGCGCACAATAGACCTCTGGACTCGCCAGGGTTTCCAGTTGACGCGCCAACTGGAGGGACAGGGTATCGGGGAGTTCTACCAAGTCGGCAGCTTCTTCCGTGGTTGCCTGCTGCTGGGTAAACCAGATGTGGAACTGCTGTTTGAGGGAATCAACAAAAAGAGGTGCCATGGCATCGGTAGGGAAAAGCTACGGGGCGATCGCCAATCCATTCCCGGAGGAATCATCGTTATCAAGCCCATTTGCTCACAATTTGTCCGCCATTTTAGGGGATATTTGCAGAGCAGCCGACTTTTTCATCAAGATTGCGTCATTTTACCCAATGGCTCCCCCGGCGATCGCCACAATTTCGTCGCGAATTAATATCTTTGTCGTTTTTAAGAAATATACAAAAAATCGTTTATTGCCAGGGGGATTCGTTATCACAGAAGAGAGAATCAGAGGGCATTGTATGGGGTTTCCACGTCGCTTTGTTAAATTTCTCTTACTGGCCTGTTTAAGCTGTCTGTTGGCGATCGCCGGATTATCTGGGTGCCAACAAATCCTCCAAATCAGCCAGGTCACCAACCAAGCCGCGCCCTTTCCCACCGTTGCCGCGCTCCCTTTACCAGAACTATCCGACTGGATCACCGAAATTAGCCCCACCGGAGAAGCCGCCGATCTCGCCCAAATCAGGATTCTGTTTAAACATCCCCTGATTCCCGTTGCCCAACTCGAAAGCCCCGAAGAAACGGCCCTCCTCCAAAAGATTGAGCTGATTCCCGCCATTTCTGGACAATTTCGCTTTCTTACCCCCCAAATGATTGGTTTTCAAGCCGACCAACCCCTGCCCAAAGCCACCCGTTTCCAAGTCACTCTCAAATCCGGTTTAGGGGATCTCGAAAATAATCAACTCACGGAAGATTTAGCTTGGACATTCCAAACGCCCCAAATCCGCCTCAGTAATTTACCTGGGGTTGTCGGTACCTTGCCCGAAGAGGCAGAACCCTTGGGTCTTGAGGAAGAAAGCACAGTGACTAGCAACACCCGACTCGACCTCGATTCCCTGAAGCAACATACTGTTTTTGTCAGCAGTCAGAGTAGAGTCAAAGCGGTTATTACGCCTCAATCGCCTCCAGAAGATCCCATTGCAGACGGTCAATTCGATCCAGAAAAAACCTGGCAATACATTATTAAACCTCGTCAACCTTTACAGAAAGCAAGTCAATACACCCTAGAATTTCAACCGGGAATCGCCCCAGACCAAGGCAATTTGCCCACCGAAAAAAGCTTTCGCTCCGTCTTTAAAATCTATGCGCCGTTGCAATATGAAGAAATGGCTTTCTACGGGCAACCAGACGTAGGGGGAGCCTATGGTCGCTTTGTGAAAGGGAGCGCCCAACTGGTTTTTAATAACGGTTTAGATGCCGATTCTGCCTTGGAAAATATTACGATTAGTCCGAAACCGGAGGGTGAGGATCTCGCGGTTCGTACCTATCCCGGTAGCCGCACGGTGGATCTGAATCCGTGGGTACTCCAACCGAATACTGATTACACGATTACCATCGGCAAAAATCTCAAGGATCAATACGGGCAAACCCTCGGCAAGGATCAAACCATTACCTACAACCCCGGTGATGTGGCGGCGGATATTTGGGCGCAACGGGATCTGAATATTTTTCCGGCGGGGACGGATCTGAATCTTGATATTGAAACGATTAATTTACCTGAAAGCAAGTTTCAGGCGGGTTATCGGGTGGTGCAACCGACGGATTTGGTTTACGCGGCGACGGCTTATCCGCAAAATAACAGCACCGATTTAGTGCCGTCCGAAAGCAATTGGGAAAGTATTACGATTAAACAACCGAAAAATCAGTTGGTGAAAACACCGATTCCGATTCGGGAAAAATTGGGTGGGAATACGGGTTTACTCGCTTACGGGATTACGGCAAAAACCAATACCTATAAGGATCAGAATAATCAAACCCAGTGGCGATCGCCGCAATATTATGGCTTGGTGCAACTCACGAATTTGGGGGTGTTTGCCCAGTGGTTTCCGGAGTCGGGCATCGTGCGGGTACACCATCTGGATACGGGAGAGGCGGTTTCTAATGCCCAGATCGAAATTTATCAGTCGAAGTTAGATCAAAAAACGAAGGGCAATCCCCAAGCTTGTTTTACTGGGCGAACTGATGGGAGTGGTAATTTGCTGGTGACGGGACGTGATTGGCGCAGATGTGTGCAGGGTCAAGAATATGCGCCGCAATTGCTGGTGATTGCCAGCGAAAATTCGGACTGGGCTTTTACGCGCACCGATGAGTACAGCGGTTCCTACGGTTACGGGATTTATGCCGATTGGGATAATGGGGAAACCCAAGGGCGGGGCACAATTTTTAGCGATCACCAACTGTATCAACCGGGTGAAAAGGCTTATTTTACGGGGGTTGCCTATTATTTAAAAAATGGGGAATTGCGGCAGGATATTAACCAAAATTACAAGGTGATCCTCAGTAATCCTGAGGGGAAAGAGACCACTTTAGGCAACTTCCAAACGAATCACTACGGCACGTTTACGGTGGAATGGGATGTTCCGAAAACCCAGGATTTAGGCAATTATTATCTGCGTGCGGAAGCGTCGAATGGGGTGAATATTTACGGGGATTTTCGAGTGGCTGAATTCCGTCCACCGAATTTTAAAGTGGATCTCAAGCTCGATCAAAAATTCGCCAAAATGGGCGATCGCCTGACTGCCACCACCCAGAGCGATTATTTGTTTGGTGCGCCCGTGAGCAATAGCAAGGTGAATTATTACGTCACCCGCAGTCGCGGTTATTTTCAACCGGAGGGGTGGGATGAATTTCAGTTTGGGCGGCAGTGGCATTGGTCGGAAACGGAGCCGTCCATTAGTAGCGATGTCCTGCAAACGCAAAAAACCTTAAACGATGGTGGGCAAAGTTCCCAAACCATCGACGTGGCGCGGGATCTGCCCTATCCAGTGACCTATCGTGTGGAAACAGAAGTGACCGATGCGGCGAATCTATCCGTGTCCAATACCCAAACCTTTACCGCGTTGCCCGGCGATCGCCTGATTGGGATCAACCATGATTTTGTTGCCGATGCGGAAAAACCCTTTAAAACCCAAGTGATTGTCACCAGCCCCGACGGGAAAACACTTGAGGGGCAAACGGTCAAATTAGAATTGCAAAAAGTCAATTACAGCGAAGTTTCTCAAATTATCGAGGGATCTCAAGTTAAACGCCCCCAAGTGGAATACGAGGCGATCGCCAGCCAAACTATTAAATCTGCTGCCAAACCCCAAACCGTAGAATTAACCGCCCCCGACAGTGGTTCCTATCGTCTCCATGCCACCATTAGCGGGCAACCCGATGCCGCCGCCACCGATAGTTTCATTTGGGTCAGCGGTGCAGGCTGGTTTAATTGGGGCGATCGCTTCGACAATAACCGCGTGGAAGTCACCCTCGACAAAGATGAATACAAAATTGGCGACACCGCAACCGCGTTAATTCAATCCCCCTACCCCGAAGCAGAACTGTATTTTTCCGTGATTCGCCATGGCGTACTGTACGAAACCCAGCAAACCGTGACCGGAGCCGCGCCCCAGGTGCAATTTACCGTCACGCCGGAGATGTTGCCCAATGCTGCGGTGGAAGCCGTTTTAATTCATAGGGGGGAATCCATTGAAGCTGCCCACAAAAATGGCGTGGATAAGCTGATGAACATTGGCTTTGACGATTTCCGCACCAGCCTCGCCGAGAAAAAATTAACCGTCGCCATTCAGCCGCAACAGGATCAGGTGATGCCCGGTGACGCACAAACCTTAAATCTGCAACTCAAGGATCAAGGGGATCAACCCGTTGCCGGACAGTTAACGGTGATGGTGGTCAATGAAGCGATTTTGCAATTGACGGGCTATCGTCCCCCCGATCTGCTGGCTGAAATTTATCGCGATCAACCGATCACCACCCGCTGGGCAGACAATCGCCCCGATGTGACTATTGCGCCGATGGATTCGACCGAAGCAAAAGGTTGGGGTTATGGCGGTGGTGAATCTTCTGCGTTAGCAAATACCCGCACCCGCACCGATTTTAAGGCGATCGCCTTTTATGATGGTTCCGTTTTAACGGACAGCAACGGTCAAGCGGTTGTCTCCTTCACGCTGCCCGATGACCTGACCACCTGGCGCGTCCTCGTGGTGGCAACGGATGATCAAATGCGTTTTGGCAATGGCGACGAAACCTTTATCGCCACCCAACCCCTGCTCACCAATCCTGTGTTACCCCAATTTGCGCGGGTGGGCGATCGCCTTGAGGGGGGCGTAATGGTGACGAATACGACGGGTTCTAAGGGTCGTTTAAACATCGAAGCGCAATTGCAGGGGGTAATGGAATTTGCCCAAGGCAATAAACAACGGCAAACTCAAACTGCCGAAATTGGCAATAATACCGAGGTGTACCGTTTTCCGATGGTCGCCAATGCCGCCGGAACCGCCATCTATAAAGTTGCCACCCAGAAAAATGGGGCCGCCGATGCCGTGGAAGTGCCCCTTGACGTGAAGCAATTAGCGGTGAAAGAACAGGCGATCGCCACAGGGATTTTGACCGAGGCTGAAGTAAAAATTCCCCTGAACATCGATCGGCAGGTGGTTCCCAACCAAGGCGGTTTAACGGTCACCGTTGCCAGTACCCTAATCCCAGAATTAACTGCCCCGGCCCAAGATACGTTTAACGACGACGATTTCCCATTCCTCGAACCTACCGCCAGTCAACTACTCATTGCCGCGAATTTAGAAATCCTCAAACAGCGGTATAGTCAAGCCTCCGAGAATTTTGATATCCAAGCCGAAGCGAGCCAAGCCCTCACCCATCTCAGCCAATTGCAACTTGCCAGTGGCGGATTTGCGACCTTCCCCGGAGACGACACCTCCGATCCCTACGTCACCCCCTACGCCGCCGAGGCGATCGCCCTCGCCCAACAAACCGGATTGAGCATTGATGAAAATTTGGTGAGCAAACTGAAAAAATATCTCGACCAAACCCTCGCCAACCCTAGCCAATTTAGCGAATGCAGCACGACAAATTGTAAAAATACCGTCCGCCTCGAAACCCTCTTAGCCCTCGATCAACTGGGGGATGTGCGGGGCGACTTTGCGGCAACCCTGTACGATGCCCGCGAGGAGTTTGATACCGTCGGCAAAATTAAATTAGCCCGCCATCTTTCCCAACTGCTCGATTGGCAAATCCAAGCTCAGGAGTTAGCTGATGAAATCAACGAGTTAATTTATCAAACCGGACGCACCGCCCAGATTAATTTGCCCCAACGCTGGTTTTGGTATCACTCCAACACCACCGCCCAATCCCAAGCCCTCCGCCTATTTGCCGAGATCAAACAAACCCCCGCTACCCTTAGCCAAGTCTTACAAGGGTTGCTCGATCAACGGCGCGATGGCACATGGCAAACCAGTTATGACAATGCCCAAGCCCTCACCGCCTTAACTGCCTATAGCGCAACGGAATCGATTCCGCCCAGTTTGAGTGGCGCTATCAAGCTTGACCGTAAACAATTGGGTGAATTTAATTTCCAAGGCTACGAAAATCCCAGTGCCACCGTCGATGTGCCGATGCAGGATCTCCCCAAAGGCAATAGGGATCTGATTATCCAAAAAGACGGCGACGGCAAACTCCATTACCTGAGTGAATTTAACTATCGTCTCCCAGGCAGCCAACCCGGCAAACTAAACGGATTGCGCATTACCCGCTATATCCGCCCCGCTAACCAAACCGAAGTCGCCCGTAAATATGGGTTGTACGATCTAAAAGAACCCTTTAGCGTCGAAGCCGGACAAGTCTTTGACATTGGTTTAGAAGTAATCACCGATCACCCCGTCAATCATGTGTTGATTAGCGATCCCCTCCCCGCCGGCTTTGAAGCGATTGACACTGATTTTCAAACCGCCACCACCTATTACCAACCCCAACAGGACGCATGGCAACTCAGCTACCAAAAAGTCTATAAAGATAAAGTCGTTGCCTACGGCGATCGCCTGAATGCGGGCGTATATAACCTGCACTATCTCGTGCGGGCGATCACCCCCGGCAGCTTTGACTATCCTGGGGCTGAAGTGTCACTGCAATACAACGCCGAAACCTTCGGCAGAAGTACTTCTTCGACGTTAGAGGTGAATTAAGCAGGGAAAATCCGCAGGCGACGGTTTGGTTCTTCCCCAAAGCTCGATGATTGCAGACGGTAATGCTCAATCAGTTCGTGCTGCATCTTACGGATTTTGGCCGAACGGGGCAGCAGTTCCACGGGTTGACCCTGGGGAATGACGATTTGCTCCACTGCTAGACGGGCTTCTTCGAGGGCATCAATTTCATCGTCGCTATTGCTTTGGGCAAATAACCGTAAATCTGTCGGTTCCTGGTTTTGGGGATCATCTAAATTCAAAATGCGCCGCAAACCCCGCGTGATTTGGGGGATTGTATTAGACTTCACCGCATGGATCGGTACATGGCAAGTTTGGGCGATTTGACGCAATTTAGAATGATTTTTCAACTGCGATCGCAACGCTAAAACCGCATCGGCCCCTTCGAGATCTTTGGTGAGTTCGATGGGCAGCCGCAAAATTTCGATCACTTGCTCTAGCTGCGATCGCCCGACGCCATAGGGATAGACATACACGGGGTAATCTTCACCGTTGGGGCCAGGCACCCGCACTTTCTCCTGCTGTTGTGGATCACGGGCAATCCAAGATTGATCAATGAGGGGATCGAGGGCGTTGCTTCTCGGGGAAACTAATTTTTTTTTCTGGCTACCGAAAGGGAGAGGGGCCATTTTGCCAGAAGCACGCAGTCCCCGTGGACGGCTGGGTTCAGGGGCCATCTTTGTTTGGGGGTTCCAGTTGGGAATCTCGACGGGATGCTCCATTTCCTCGGTGATCTTCACATTGCCTTGATCATCGACGGTGCGGACTTCCAGTAACGGTTGGTGACCTCGCAAGAGGGTATCAATGGTGATCGACACATCGCTATGAACCACCCAGCGTTGCCGTTCTAGCATTTCTACAGCCACATCAAAGGTTGGGGGCGCTTTTCGTTCGAGGACAGTTTTTTGCGATCGCCTTTTGCGGGCCTCTTCATCCCCCAGGGTAACGGCTTGGATGCCGCCGACAAGATCCGAGAGGGTGGGGTTTTTAATCAGGTTTTCGATGCGATTACCGTGGGCGGTCCCAACGAGTTGAACACCCCGTTCGGCAATGGTTCTGGCGGCCTGGGCTTCAAGTTCGGTGCCAATTTCATCGATGATAATCACTTCAGGCATATGGTTTTCCACCGCCTCGATCATCACCTTGTGTTGCAATTCCGGGGTAGCCACCTGCATCCGGCGGGCGCGACCAATGGCGGAATGGGGAATATCACCATCCCCGGCAATTTCATTGGACGTATCGATAATCACGACCCGTTTGCCAAAGTCATCGGCGAGAACCCGCGCAATTTCCCGCAGCGCCGTAGTTTTACCGACCCCAGGCCGTCCCAACAGGAGAATCGATTTACCGCTTTCAACGAGTTCCTGGATCATTAAAATCGTGCCAAACACGGCGCGACCGATGCGACAGGTTAAACCGACGATGTCCCCCTGGCGGTTACGCATGGCACTGATCCGGTGCAGGGTGCGTTCGATGCCCGCCCGGTTGTCGCCACTAAACATCCCCACCCGCTCTACGGAATATTGCAAATCTTCGCGGCTAATGGGGCGATCGCCTAGGTCTTCGGTGCTATTTTCAAAGCGAGCTTCGGGGATGCGACCGAGATCCATCACCACTTCGATCAGGGCGTTTTTATTGGGGTGGTCGGCGAGGCGATCGCGGATCGCATCGGGCAAAATCGTCAGCAGTTTTTCGAGATCGTCCGTCACGAGGCGACGGTGGGCCGGAAAAGCGGGGGATTGGGGTGCAGTCATAGACTAAGGCTTGGGTTTAACGAAGATTTTAATGGATTTATCAACTGGGTGGCGTGGGCGATCGCCTGGTCAAAGCGTTCTGGATCGGTTTCGAGGGGGCGCAGCTGCATTTCAACGGCATTTTCAAGGATCGGTTGGAGTACTTTTCGGGCATAACCGCCAAAGGCAACCCCAGCAATAAAAGGCGATCGCCCTTCATTCAATAGACCAAGATGTCGCAATTTATCGAAGGTGTGATTATTCGTACCACCCGCCAGTTGCACATATCCCGGTAAACCGCTCTGGAGTACCTTTTGGGCAAACTGAATACTGGCATGGATTGTCCCTTTGCCGATGTCGCCACTCATCGGTCGTCCGTCGGTCTGCCAAAGGAGGAGACAGTCGAGGGGCTGAATTTCTATGAGCAATTGTTCGAGATAAGACAACACATCGGGATGATCCTGGCAGCTAATCGCAAGTAATTTGAGGTGATGGTGGACGGGTTTGAGGGTCTGCCAGAGTCGCTGAAAATCGGCAAAATGGCCCACTTGGGTATGGATTTCCACCGCATCGATCGCCATGGTCGTGATCATTTCCGCCGCAATGTGGGGACTGGAAATATAATTTTTCGCTTCGATTAAACCCAAAGGACAGATGGGCAAACAGCGGCCGCAACCATAACAGCGATCGCCAATTACGCCCGTGTGATCAATCGCGAGGGCAGGACAAACGGTTTCGCAGGGGCGTGGGCAATCGGCGGGACAACGATTTGGATTAAAAAACGCTTTGCGGAAATGGGGATCTTCGGCGTCATTGAGGCTAATCATCAACCAGGGTTTGCCCTGCCATTGGGGAAATTTTGCTGGATTTTGACGGGCGATCGCCTCCGCCTGGATGAGCGATTCCTGGGCCATGGTCACCACCGCCGGATCCGCCGCTACATCGATGCAATCGGCACCCACTAAGCTATAGACGAGGGTCAAATCACGGATGGCGGGGAGATGCTGAAAACTCGCACCACAGATGAGTTTGAACCAGTGGCCAGCGGTGAGGGATTGGGCAGGAAAAAGAGATTGCTTCACCCCTTTATCGTAACGCTCTAATTTTCCCTTTGGAAAGTCTTGATCAGGAGAGAGAGATGTAAAAAACCGTAAGGGCGATCGCCTTTCTCCCCGACCTCTAACCCACAATAGAAAGAATAACCCCTGAGTTTTGTGGATATGTTGCAACACGACGTCATTATTGTCGGTGGTGGTTTGGCTGGCTGCCGTGCTGCCCTTGAGATTAAAAAGAAAAATCCAAACTTTGATGTGGGACTCGTCGCGAAAACCCACCCGATCCGCTCCCATTCTGTGGCGGCCCAGGGGGGGATTGCCGCCAGCTTAAAAAATGTTGACCCAGAAGATAACTGGGAAGCCCACGCCTTCGATACCGTCAAAGGTTCTGATTACCTCGCCGATCAAGATGCCGTCGAAATCTTAACGAAAGAAGCCCCCGACGTAATCATTGAGTTGGAACATTTAGGGGTATTATTTTCGCGCCTCGAAGATGGTCGCATTGCCCAGCGCGCCTTCGGGGGTCATTCCCATAAGCGCACCTGCTATGCCGCCGACAAAACGGGACATGCCATTCTCCATGAATTAGTAAATAATCTGCGGCGTAATGGGGTCAACATCTACGATGAATGGTACGTGATGAACCTGATCTTTGAGGAGAATCAGGCGAAGGGGATTGTCATGTATCACATCGAAACTGGACATTTAGAAATTGTCCAAACGAAGGCCGTGATGTTTGCAACGGGGGGCTATGGCCGGGTGTTTAACACCACCTCCAATGATTTTGCTTCCACCGGAGACGGTTTAGCGATGACGGCGGCGGTGGGGTTGCCCTTAGAAGATATGGAATTTGTGCAGTTCCATCCGACCGGACTTTTTCCTGTCGGTGTTTTAATCTCGGAGGCGGTGCGGGGAGAAGGAGCTTACTTGCGTAATAGCGACGGCGATCGCTTTATGGAAAAGTACGCCCCGAAGCAGATGGAATTGGCCCCACGGGATATTACTTCCCGGGCGATTACCCTAGAAATTCGGGCAGGACGAGGAATTCATCCCGATGGCAGTGCCGGGGGAAATTTTGTCCATCTCGACCTGACTCACATGGGCAAGGAAAAAATTATGGAGCGGGTGCCCTTTTGTTGGGAAGAAGCCCACCGTCTTGTCGGCGTTGATGCCATTAATGAACCGATGCCTGTGCGTCCCACGGCTCACTATTCCATGGGCGGCATCCCCGTGAATACCGATGGTCGGGTGCGGCGCAATGGTACCGAATTAACCGAGGGCTTTTTTGCGGCAGGGGAATGTGCCTGTGTCTCCGTCCATGGAGCCAACCGTCTCGGCAGTAATTCCCTTTTAGAATGTGTGGTCTATGGCCAGCGGGTCGGTGGCAAGATTGCCGATTATATTGGCGATCGCCCTTTCCCAGAGATTAACGAACAACAATATTTAGACGAAGCGAAAAATCGCATTGGTCAGCTCCTCAATCAATCCGGCAATCTGCGCATCCATAATCTCAGGCAGCAGTTTCAAGACGCCATGAGCGACCATTGTGGTGTCTTTAGAACCGAGGCAACCATGGCGGCAGGGCTAGAACAAATTCAACATCTTAAGGATCAATACAATCATCTTTTTCTCGATGACAAAGATATCCATTGGAATACAGAACTGATTGAAGCCCTAGAGTTACAGAGCATTTTAAAAGTCGGAGAAGCCATTCTTACCTCTGCTTACCACCGCAAAGAAAGCCGGGGGGCGCACTCCAGGGAAGATTTCCCCACCAGGGATGATCAAACCTATCTAGCCCATACCCTAAGTTTCTGCAACGACACAGGTGTAACGATTGAGTATATGCCCGTTGTCATTAATCGTTTTGAACCCAAAGAGCGCAAGTATTAAAGCCCTCAGCCCTTCTCAAAGATGGTGCTGTGGCATGTTCCCCAAGAATACGGATTGAGGTTCCTTAGAAAAGACTTACCACGTCAAGGGAAGCGTCACCGTTGCAGGGCGTTGACTGGTTGTCTCTAAATCCAAAGCTTGCTCGACCTGTTGATAAATTTGGGCGGCTTCTTCGGGAGAATTCCCAATGCTGGTCAGCCCTAATTTGCCAAATTCTGAAAGGGTGCCCATCAGGTGAAACACGCTCCCTGTTTTCGTACTGCTGTCGAAATGGAGGCCATGGGCGGCGATGATATCCATCAAATCACTGGGCAGGAGGCCCTGGTATTGGGGTTTCTGGAGATTGTCAGAGGCGATGTAGTATTTTTTCTGGTGTTGGGGGGTAAAAAATGACCCTGTAGCGCAGTCATAGAAGCCTTTGGTTAACAGTTGCAATGTCATCAACGGATGGGTCGTACCCCCTTTGCGGAGATTAATTTCAATGGCCTGGAGATCCCAACTGTGGTCGGGGTTTTCGGTAGCGATAAAATCGACGCCATAGCGTTCCATCGCTCCCTTTTCAGCGAGAATCTTGCCAACTTTTAGGCCCAGTTCCTGTAACTGTAGGCGATATTCGCTGGCGGCTGGAAAATGGCATCCTAAGTAAATTTGGCCATCCTGTCCCCCCAGAATTTGGTCGTGGGTCGAGAGGATTTGGACTTCACCACTGGGCGTAATCAACCCTTGGACACTGGGCGATCGCTTTGGATCTCCTTCGATAAAGGCTTCGGCGATCGCCCCTAATTCGGGAATGCGCGAGGCAAAATTATCCCAGGTTTCACCGCTGGCCTGGAAACTGAGCTTGGGCAAAGCCGCCGTAATCTGTTCACAACGTTCCGTAAAACTTGCACTTTGTGGCAGAGCAGGCAACTTCAACACTGCATTCCCTTCCCCCGAAAACCCCTCGTTTAGCTTAATTACAATCCGTTTGAGGTGGGGTTGCCGCTCCCACAGTTGCGCCGTAACCTGGATCAATTCCGGCACTGTTTTCACCAAAGCACTGCCATCGGGAAAAGGAACACCCGCCGTCTGAAAGATCTCACGACTGCCACTTTTTGAACCCCAATAGTTCAGACTGGGGCTGGCGGCAAAGAGGGGAATCTGTAGTTTTTCCGATAGCTCCTGTTCTAGGGGCGTTGAGTTGTAACACACCATATAGGACTGGTTCGGGCGCAGGGCGCGACGAATTCTTTCCACCAGCCGGGGCCGCTCCAAAATCTTTTGGGTTAAAGGTTTGTAGGAATTATCATAGGTGGTCACCAACAGCAGGCGATCGCGGGCATGGGAAAACGGAATTCCCGATAGGAGCTGGAGATAATAGTCAATGATCAAAGGAGCTAGGGGTTGGGCCGTAACGTAAATCAAGCGCGTGTGGGGATTGCGCAGGCGAATTAGTGAGAACAGTAACCGCTCTTCATAGTGCAAAAATCCAGGCACCTTCTGGCCGACCCGCTGATCCACACTAAAAGAAGGCACCACTAAAATATCTTGATCGTCCGCCTCAAAATCAGCCGAATCTTGCCAACGTTGGCGCAGTTGCTGTTGTAATGCCGCAAAGGTCTGGAAAGAAGGATTATGCACCGTTTTTTGCCCAGATCAAACTCATAGGATCGTTTTTGACCACCCTACGTCTGATCTTAAAATTTTCTGTCCAGCTTACAAAAAAGCTAAACAACACTTAAACCAAGCATTGCCCGCAGGGTGAAGTAAAGAAACGCAAAGAGACCCACCAAAAGCCCAATCGTGGCGGTGGCCGTCGCTTTATTTTTAAAAAATAGTGGCTTCAGCCATTCAAATACACTGATAAAAATCCCCAGGATCAAACTAATCATGTAACGGGGATAGCGGAGGACGTTCTCAAAAAACTCTTGCATAGCACCGGAGGGGGAATTTTATGGGTTTAAATAGGGAAGATTTTATGGCTTCAAATTGTAGCATTCCCCTCTGCGTTCCCAGTTTTCCCCTGCCAAGGTAGGCTTGGTAAGATTAATTCATTTTTTATTTCCTTAGCCCTTACCTTCACCTTCGCCATGGACACCCTGCAACTCGTTCTCAATGGTCTGTCGGTCGGGAGTATCCTGGCCCTTGCTGCCGTGGGACTGACCCTAACCTACGGGATTCTGCGCTTATCCAATTTTGCCCACGGGGACTATATGACCTTGGGAGCCTACATTACCTGGCTGAGTAATTCCCTGGGGTTAAATATTTGGCTATCGATGGTGGTAGGGGCCTTTGGCACCATTGGCGGGATGCTCGTGGCAGAAAAATTACTCTGGCAGCCGATGCGGGATAAGCGGGCGACACCGACAACTTTGATCATCATCTCCATTGGATTGGCACTGTTTATCCGTAGTGCAGTGCTGTTTATTTGGGGCAGTGGCAATCAACAATATGATCTCCCGGTGGTACGGGCCATTAACTTGACCGAACTTGTGGGACTCCCGGAAACGGTGCCAGATTTGCGCATTGCCTACTATCGGGTCGTGGTGATGGTGCTGACAGTTTTAGTAATTTTAGGGCTGCATTTTATCCTGCAAAATAGCAAGGTTGGCAAAGCGATGCGGGCGGTAGCTGACAATATTGACCTGGCACGGGTGTCCGGCATTGACGTGGAACGGGTGGTACTCTGGACTTGGATTATTACAGGAACTTTAACGGCGATCGCCGGCAGTATGTACGGGCTGATCACCACGGTGCGACCGAATATGGGCTGGTTTTTAATTTTGCCGATGTTTGCTTCTGTGATCCTGGGGGGCATTGGCAATCCCTATGGGGCGATCGCCGGTGCTTTTGTGATCGGCATTGCCCAAGAACTCAGTGTGGCCTGGCTTGGCCCAGACTACAAGCTGGGGGTTGCGCTGTTCATTATGGTGGTCCTGCTGTTGGTGCGGCCCCAGGGTCTTTTTAAGGGCACCATGTAAATGGCGTCTTAAAGTCCATCTCGGTGAATACTGTTCTAAAATTGCTTAGTTGATATGTTGAGTAAACACGAGCTCCATGGGTAATCGAAAAGCACTGGTAACAGGGATCACCGGACAAGATGGCTCTTATTTGGCGGAACTGCTCCTCGAAAAAGGTTACGAAGTTCATGGCATTATCCGTCGCGCTTCTACTTTTAATACCGACCGCATTGACCATCTCTATGTCGATCCCCATATCCCCGACGCTCGGTTCTTTCTCCATTACGGGGATCTCACCGATGGCACATCCCTAGGAAAATTAATCGAAAAAATCCAGCCCCATGAAGTTTACAATCTGGGTGCCCAATCCCATGTGCGGGTGAGCTTTGATTCGCCAGAATATACCGTGGATACCGTGGCGATGGGGACGCTGCGTATCCTAGAAGCGATTCGGGACTACCAGGAACGGACGGGCAATGAAGTGCGCTTTTACCAGGCCGGTTCGTCGGAAATGTTTGGCCTTGTGCAAGAGGTGCCCCAAAAGGAAACGACCCCCTTTTATCCCCGCAGTCCCTACGCCTGTGCCAAGGTCTATGGCTACTGGCAAACGGTGAACTACCGAGAATCCTATGATTTGTTCGCTTGCAATGGCATTTTGTTTAACCATGAAGGGCCGCGCCGGGGGGAAACCTTCGTTACCCGAAAAATCACCAGGGCGATCGCCAGAATTATCGCCGGACAGCAGGACAAACTGTATCTCGGCAACCTCGATTCCAAGCGGGACTGGGGTTATGCAAAAGACTATGTGCGGGCAATGTGGCTGATGTTGCAGCAGGACAAACCCGACGACTATGTCATTGCCACAGGGGAAACCTATTCAGTCCGCCAATTTTTAGAAACCGCCTTCGCCTACGTCAATCTGAACTGGGAAGATTATGTCGCCTTTGACCGCCGTTATCTCCGCCCTGCCGAGGTGGACTTACTCATTGGCGATCCCACGAAGGCTAAAAAACAACTAAACTGGGAGCCGAGTATTGATTTTCCGACCCTCGTCGGGATCATGGTCGAAGCAGATCTTGCCATTTTGGGTTTACCGCCCCACAATCCAGCCATGGGCAAACTTTATGAAGCAGATCAAGCCTATATCCGCCAAGCAACCGGCAGCCGCGTTGATTAGTGGGTGTGTCCATCCTCTGGTTCGTCTAGGTGCTCCGAAGCGTCACGATAGAGATTAAGAATGTGGTGATCCTTGAGGCGATAAATCACATTCCGCCCTTCCTTGCGATAGCTCACTAAACGTGCTGTGCGCAGGGTTCTTAGTTGGTGAGAGACAGCCGATTCACTCATTTCAACGGCGGCGGCGAGTTCCCCCACCCGCATCTCTCCAGTGGCCAGGGCCGAAAGAATACGCCAGCGGTTGGCATCCCCCAAGACACCAAAAAATTCGGCCATCCGTTGGGCCTTGGCTTGGTTCAAGATTTTGCCACTGTGGTCTGTCATTGTTCGCTGATCTAAACAATACCTGAATAATTGTTCATGTGTTAATCTAAAAATGTGAACAATCGTTCAACTATTTAAGACAATACCTTGGAGGTTTAAACCATGGTAACTGTGACCCAAATGAAGTGCGCCTGTGAATCTTGTCTTTGCATCGTGGATCTCAATAGCGCTATCCAAAAGGAAGGTAAGAGTTATTGCAGCCAAGCCTGTGCCGATGGCCATCCCGCAGGGAGTGAAGGCTGTGGCCATGGGGGCTGTACTTGTCACCAATAGAGCCATCAATAGAAAGAAATTGAGCCAAATTTATAAGCTGAAGCAATACCCATCACCGAAGCTGGGTATTTTTTTTGATAAAGATTGATTTAGTTGAAGTTTAAAGTTGTTCTAGGGCAGCTTGGGCAATTTCTCGATTAATCAAAGCGTCTTCGTAGTCTGGGTCAATGGCGAGGGCTTGGTCATAGCTGGCGATCGCCTCGGTATAGCGCCCCAGTGCTTCGAGGGAAATACCGTGATTATTCCAGGCTTCGGCGTCGTCGGGATCGAGTTCTAGGAGGGCGGCATAGGTGGCGATCGCTTCTTCATGGCGACCTAAATCGGCCAGAACATAGCCTTTATTGAACCAAGCATCCACATCTGCGGGATCTAACGCTAGTACTTGATCGTAGCTGGCTAATTCTTCTTCATAGCGTTCCAGAAAGCCCAGGGCAATACCCCGGTTATACCAAGCATCCACATCCCCCGGATCCAGTTCCAGGGCGCGGTCATAGCTGGCCAGTTCTTCTTCGTAGCGCTCTAAAGCTCCTAACACAACGCCCCGGTTGTACCACACCAGGTTTTGATCGGGGTCAAGGGCGATCGCCTGATCATAGCTGGCCAATTCCTCTTCGTGCTGCCCCAAGGCCCCTAGGGTAACGCCCCGCCAGATCCAAAGCTCTGCATCGTTCGCATTCAAAATTAAGGCGGCATCGTAGGCTGCGAGGGCCAGTTCATATTGCCCTTGGTCATAATATTCATTGCCCTGGAATACCAATTCATCCACTGAATCGGCGGTCATGCCAGCACCTTGGGCGAAGAGGCAAGGAGTCGAACCACAGGGGCGCGCTTGGGCGATCGCCGGCGTTAATGTTCCTCCCAAAACCAAGGCTAGACCCATACCACCCAACAGCCCAGAAAAAATACGCACCATGGGAACACTCCACCAAATATTGCCGTTCGTCCAATATCTTCCATCATAGTCAGAATTACCGTTGCCGCTGCTTTTCCTAGGGGGAGATGTTTACAATCAATAATGGTTTTAGGTAGTTTCGCTGTCTAATCTCTGAATTCCAGTGAGGGGAAGCTGTTCCTTGAGGGCTTGGATCGTTTGTTGGGTGCGGGGTTCACACCAATGGGGCGCAATCTCTGCTAGGGGCACCAACACAAAGGCCCGTTCCTGCATCCGGGGGTGGGGCACCTGCAAATGGGGCAGATAAATTATGTCCTGGCCATACAAAAGCAAATCCAAATCCAACGTCCGTGCCCCCCAACGTTCCCGCCGTTCCCGTCCAAACAGTTGCTCTACTTTCAACAGGATTTCGAGGAGAGCTTCGGGACTGAGATTATGAACCTGACCAGTGACGCAACCATTGATGTAGTCCGGTTGCGGGGGGCCAACCGGGGCCGTGCGGTACCAAGCAGACCGAGCTGTTAGGGCGATCGCCGGATGTTCGCTTAAATGTTTAATGGCATTTTCTAAGATTTCCAAGGAGTTGCCCAGGTTACTCCCAAGAGCGATCGCCACATCCACAGCCCGTTCCATTGCGAAAAATTTCCCCGTATTCATGCCCCAAAATCATAGCCCGAACTTCACCTTTTCCCCTGACCCCGAACCAGATACTATGGTGTAGGCAAAAATCCCCCCTCGCAACACCACACCCAAATAATGGAGGAAACCAAGGTGGCAACCCGCGTCATAATCGTGCGTCACGGACAAAGTAGCTATAACGCCCTCAAAATGATCCAGGGCCGTTGTGATGAATCAGTACTCACCGACAAAGGCTGTGCCGACGCCGCCACCGTAGGCCAAACCCTCCAGGGCATCGACTTTGCTGCAATCTATTGCAGCCCCCTCCAACGGGCCAAACAAACCGCTGAAATTATCCACCAGCACCTCGACAAAGCCCCCGCCCCCATCACCAGTGAGGGTCTGCTAGAAATTAATTTGCCCCAGTGGGAAAAACTCCTCAAAAGTGACGTCAAAGAACAATATCCAGAAGCCTATCGCCTCTGGCACGAAAATCCCGCTGAATTTGTGATGACCCATGCTGATGGGAGCGAACACTCTCCGGTTAAAGACCTCTATGACCAAGCCCGGCAATTTTGGCAGGAAATCCTCGCAAAACACCAAGAGGAGACTGTCTTAATCGTTGCCCACAATGGCATCAACCGCTGTTTATTGATGAGTGCGGCGGGCATCCCCCCCAGCAAATACCAGAGCATTCAACAATCCAACTGCTGCATCAATGTGCTGAATTTTGTCGGCCAGTTGGGAGACATTGTCCAATTCGAATCAATTAACCAAACGGCCCACCTCGGCTTGCCCCTCCCCACCTATCGTCCTGGCCACAAAGGCCTCCGTTTACTACTGGTGCGCCACGGGGAAACCAACTGGAATAAAGAAGGGCGTTTCCAAGGCACCATGGATATTCCGTTAAATGAGAATGGCCAAGCCCAAGCCGCTAAAGCCCGTGAATTTCTTAAGGATGTGACCCTGCATTTCGGTATGACTAGCCCCATGAGTCGGCCCAAAGAAACCGCTGAAATCATTCTGCAAGCCCACCCTGGGGTGGTGTTGGGTACCCACCCTAAATTAGAAGAAATTGGCCATGGCCTCTGGGAAGGCAAACTAGAAGCTGACATTGAAGCGGGCTTCCCCGGCATGCTGGCCCAGTGGAAAACCAAGCCAGAAACCGTCCAGATGCCAGAGGGGGAAAATCTCCAACAGGTGTGGGACCGGGCCAACGAAGCCTGGGATGAGATTGTGGCGCAGTATAGCCAAACCCCGAACCAAGTGGGTTTAGTTGTTGCCCATGATGCCATTAACAAGGTGATTCTCTGTCGCTTGATGGGACTACAGCCCCAGGATATTTGGGCGGTGAAACAGGGGAACTGTGCAGTGACGGTCATTGACTATCTCCAGGGGGCAGACAGTGAACCGGTACTCCAGGCGCTAAATATTACGTCGCACCTTGGCTTTGGGGTGATTGATCAGACGGCAGCCGGAGCTTTGTAAGCCTGGGAAAAAATGAGGGGCGATCGCCATCCCCTATAATCAAGTCTGGAAAATTTTTGTAGCAAAAACAACGAGCGTGTGTAATGGGTAAAATTGCGTGGGTCTTTCCGGGCCAAGGATCTCAAACGGTGGGCATGGGTGTCGATCTCGCCGAACATCCCGTCGCCAAAGCAAGATTTGCTGAAGCAGAGGCAATCCTCGGTTGGTCAATTCTCGAAAAATGCCAGGGGGATGAAGCGACCCTCTCCCGCACCCTTTACACCCAACCCTGTCTCTATGTGCTAGAGGCAATTCTCTGCGATCGCTACCGGGAGAAAGCGCCCCAGGTAGACTTTATGGCGGGCCACAGCCTCGGTGAATATTCCGCCCTCTATGCGGCTGGGGTCTATGATTTTGCCGCTGGTTTGCAATTAGTGCAAAAGCGCGCCCAACTGATGGATCAAGCGTCTGGGGGGAAAATGGCGGCCCTGATGAAGTTTGACCGTACTGAATTAATGGAAAAAATTGCGGCGACCGAGGGAGTGACCCTCGCCAACGACAACAGCGAACAACAAGTTGTCATTTCCGGTACCCCAGAAGCCGTTGATGCGATTATGAATGGCGTTAAAACCAAGCGGGCGATCGCCCTGAATGTTTCTGGTGCGTTCCATTCCCCGTTTATGGCCGAAGCCGCCGCCCAATTTGAAGCGATTCTCGATGCCGTTACCTTTGCCGATGCCCAGGTACCCGTACTGTCTAATGTCGATCCCCAACCGGAAACCCAAGCAGCCGCCCTCAAGGAGCGCCTCAAGGCCCAAATGACCGGTTCTGTCCGTTGGCTCGAAATCATGCAGCAACTGAGCGCCCTAGAAGTTGCTGAGGCCGTAGAAATTGGCCCCGGTAAAGTATTAACGGGTTTAATTAAGCGCACCTGCAAAGACATGGCCACGGCAAACATTGATACCCTCGCCAGTATTGGCTAGGCTCAAGGCATACCAAACCACCGCGCCAAAAGGGAACCATGATTTATTTAGATTCGGCGATCGCCACCGAAGCCACCGAAGCCATGGCCTGGGGTTGGGTCAAGGGCATTACCACCAATCCCACCCTCCTGGCCAAAAGTGACGCGCCCCCGGAAGTGACCCTAAAAACCTTGGCGGCCATCACGCCTGGAGAACTCTATTACCAGTTAGTCAGTGAAGACTGTGAGGGGATGATCCGCGAAGCCCACCGGGCACGGGAAATCATTGGCAATCAGCTCGTGCTTAAAATTCCCGCCACTTTCAACGGCTTTCAGGCTTTGTCCAAACTCGCTCCGGAAATAAGCTGCTCTGTCACCGCCATCTATCAGCCGACCCAAGCGTTAATCGCTGCAGAAGGCGGCGCCAAATATGCGATCGCCTACGTGAACCGCGCCACAAACCTCCAGGGGGATGGTGGTAGCCTTCTCCGCGCCATGAAAGCTCTGTTACAAGGAAGTAAAACCACGATCCTGGCCGCCAGCCTTAAATCCGCCGCCGAAGTCACCCATGCCATAATTGCTGGGGCAGACCACATTACCGTCCCCTTTGCCCTGCTCAAAACCCTGACTACACACCCCCTATCGGCGGAAACCCAAGCCGAATTTAATCCCTTAGGGTGTGGTTTACGCTAAACAGATTTCAGAAAAGGTTGTCTATACTGAGAAAAGACTTTACAAAACTTCATCATAAGCGTTCCCTTGATGACCTTTCTCGACAATCTCAAAAAACCCACCCTCTTCGGCCATGCTGTCACCCCAGAGTTGTTTGCCCTGCTGACGGTCTATTTCGTCCAGGGGATTCTCAATCTCTCGCGGCTTGCGGTGAGCTTTTTCCTCAAAGACGATCTCGGCCTAACCCCGGCAGAAGTGGCAGCCCTCACGGGACTTGCGGCATTTCCCTGGGTCGTCAAGCCCCTTTTTGGCTTTTTGTCGGATGGCTTTCCGATCTTTGGGTATCGACGACGCTCTTACCTAATTTTGGCGGGTTTACTCGGTTGTGGCGCTTGGGCAGCAATGGCCACCATTGTCCAAGCACCCTGGTTGGCGGCAACGATGATTGTCTTGAGTTCCATCTCTGTGGCGATTAGTGATGTGATTGTCGATTCGGTGGTGGTCGAACGCGCCCGGGCCGAATCTTTGGATAAAGTAGGGTCACTCCAGTCCTTGACCTGGGCCGTGGCGGCGGTGGGGAGTTTAACAACGGCCTATTTGAGCGGTTGGTTACTGGAACAATTTAGTACCAGGGTTGTGTTTGGGATTACGGCCATTTTTCCGCTGTTGGTATCGGCGATCGCCTTGTTAATTATTGAGCAACCCCGTGAAGCCATATCCCTAAAAGCCACCACCGATAACATTGGCAACCAGATGAAAACCCTCTGGGGAGCAGTACGGCAGAAAAAAATTCTGTTGCCCACGGCCTTTGTTTTCCTCTGGCAGGCCACCCCCAGTGCCGATTCTGCCTTTTTCTTTTTTGTCACCAATGAGCTAGACTTTAACCCGGAATTTTTAGGGCGGGTGCGCCTAGTCACTAGCTTTGCGGCCCTGGCGGGGATTGCCATCTACCAAAAATATCTCAAGCAAGTTTCGTTCCGGAAAATGTTGGGGTGGAGTACCGTCATTTCCGCCGTCCTTGGTTTTACCACCCTTATTCTTGTGACCCACGCCAACCGTGCTTTGGGCATTGATGATCGCTGGTTTAGCTTGGGGGACAACTTGATTTTGACCGTTACTGGCGAAATTGCCCTGATGCCCATTCTGGTGTTGTCAGCGCGCCTTTGTCCGCCCGGCGTCGAGGCGACCATGTTTGCCCTGTTAATGTCGAGTTGGAACCTGGCGGGTTTACTCTCCCATGAGTTGGGGGCTCTTCTCACCCAGTGGCTCGGAGTGACAGAAACCAATTTTGACCGACTTTGGCTTTTGGTCACGATCACGAATTTGACGACCCTATTGCCCCTCGTCTTCTTGAAATGGCTCCCGGCAGGGGATCCCCAGGCTGATCTTGAAGAACACACCACGCCCTCAGTGGAACTTTACGAACACCACGCGGCGATTTCGGGAACAGAATCGGCCCTTTTCCCGACGGTAGAACCGAATTTGGTGGGTTCCCAGTCGGAAAAACAGTCTTAAAATGTCATGCCAGCAGTGGTACAGGTCAAAAATCTGTGAAACAAAAGTGCGCAGACTAAAGACTAGACTTACAATGGTTTGTCAACATGATCTTTTTTGTCTGGGACATCCCCTTACCATGGATTTTAGGCTTTGATGTAAATGCTTAACCTACAGTTTTATCTCCGTCGTGCTCGCCGCTGGATTAAACCAATCCTGCTGGGGGCTGTGACCTTGGCCCTTGTGTTGGGGTTTAATCTCCTGCCCCAGCCACAATCAACACCCCTGGCGATCGCCCAGGCCCAAACCCGCGTTAGTATCAACAACAGTTGGCGACAGGCTTCTTTTCCTGTCGAAAATTTTCAAAGTTACACATCTGGGTTTGGCTATCGCACTTCGCCCACCAGTGGTCAACGCCAATTTCACCAAGGCTTAGACATTGCTGCTCCCCTCGGTAGCTACATCCGTAACTGGTGGAGTGGTAAAGTTGTGGGCCTTTCGGATAACACCGCCTGCGGCACAATGATCCAGATTAAATCCGGTGATTGGGAACATATCTACTGTCACCTCAGTGGCTATGTTTCTTCCTCTGGTCAAGGGACTTTCCTCATGGATCGCAACGGTGGCATTCAGCTTTGGCTTGGTCAGGAAGTGAGCGCTGGCACTCGCATTGGTCGCGTTGGCATGACCGGACGCACCACTGGCCCCCACCTCCACTGGGGCTTGAAATATTCCGGGAACTATGTCGATCCGGCCCTTGTGCTCCAGGCAATGTACAACCAACCCACGGCTTCCCTGGATGATTTGGTACAGCCCACGTAGTCAGTTTTTTGGCTTATTCAAAGGGGGCGATCGCCCTTTGGGATAAATCCCCCCGTGCCGCCACTGAGGCTAATAGTTGCAGGGGGGTTAATTTTTTGAGCAAGCTTAACTGCATCTGATTACGCACCAAAAGAGCCCCCGCAAACCCCAGGGAATTCACTGGAATTTTTTCATACTGATCCTGGGCCCGTTGCACCAGCAACATCCAACGGCGGGTAACGAGGAGATTATAGGCTTGGGTTTGCCAGCCGGGGTTGAGCGGCCCGTCAATGAAGCGGAGAAAACGTAGTAGAGCCAGGTAACAATCGAACAAAATCTTGCCGTCGTAATCTTGGGGTAGGGAGATAATCCCGTGCATGAAGGGAAAGAGAGGAATTTGCTGGGGCTGCATCCGATCATTGAGCTGGGATAACACTTGGTCGATGGGCACTGAAAAGGTTTCCCCATTGCTCTGGAAAGGGATCAATTGCAAATGTTTGTGGGGTTGACTCGCCCCGGCGATCGCCCCGGCATTATAAAAGGCCAAGCCATCGAGACGTTGAAGACAATGGGCCAGGGCAGTAAAATCCGCCTCCATTAACCAGGTTTCCTGGGGCTGAAATTCCCGGGTGATGATCAAAATGTGGTGATCGACGACGTTAAATTTATTCAGCAGACAGACATGGTGGGGCGTCAGATCACAAACAAATAAATCCTGTTCGTAGGGCAAAAAAGGATTCACCTTCGCTTTTTCTTGCTTCGCTTGATAATTTTCCTTGCGGTCGAGTTGCTCTAAAATGCGCACCACAAAGGGAATCCCATGGTCAACAATCACTTCCTGGGCCGTGGTCAAAGAATGCAGCGCCCCTACCTGTTTGGCGTGGCGCGTAGTGTGTTGAATTTTGGTCAGCAATTCATTCATAGGGTGCTGGGGCGATCGCCACACGACTCAACATCCCAAAGTTTAGCGGATCAGTTGTTCCGCTTCACCCTTGGGGTGGGGTTGACCGAGGCTAAATTCCGTCTCTGGATCAAAAAAGTGGAGTTGCTCTAAATCAAAGGCCAACCAGACTTTTTCCTGGGGGGCAACCTTAGCCTTGGGGGGAATGCGCACCTTGAGATTTTGTAGCGGCAAGTCAACGGGGTGAGCCGAGAGGAAGGTTTCATTGCCCAGGGCTTCGACAAGATTGATCGCCACTTCAAGATTTTCGGGGGCGGCGGTACTGAGGCTGAGGTGTTCGGGCCGGATGCCCAGGAGGAGCGATCGCCCCTGGTAGGGCTGGAGTAATGGTCGCCAACCTTCTGGGACGGGAAAGCGAAATTGGGGATGTTCAACGACACCAGCGACGGTCAACTGCACTGACAGAAAGTTCATCGGTGGCGAGCCAATAAATTCCGCCACGAAGCGATTCACCGGGCGATTATAAACTTCAAGGGGCGGGGCCACCTGGAGAATCTCCCCTTGGTGCATCACTGCAATGCGATCGCCCATGGTCATTGCTTCGGTTTGGTCGTGGGTCACGTAAATCGTTGTAATCCCCAGTTGGCTCTGGAGCTGGACGATCTGGGCGCGGGTTTCACTGCGCAGGGCCGCATCCAAATTAGAAAGGGGTTCGTCCATCAGAAAAACCTGGGGATTGCGGGCGATCGCCCGCCCCAGAGCAACCCGTTGTTTTTGGCCGCCGGACAATTGTTTCGGGAGTCGTGTGAGGAGATGGTCAATCTGTAGCAGTTGGGCGACCTGCTGCACCTTTTGGCGGATTTGTAATTCGGCAGTCGGTTGGTAACGCAGGGATTTTGGGAGTGGTCTGGTGACGCCCCGCCAGGTATTTTGCAGCCAATGGCTTTTCGTTTCTGCCGTGGGCATCCGCCGCAACCCAAAGGCAATGTTGTCATAGACATTGAGGTGGGGATACAGAGCGTAATTTTGGAACACCATGGCAATGTCTCGCTGTTTAGACGGGAGATCATTTACCGGGCGATCGCCAATGGCAATTTGTCCCGTTGTTACCGTTTCGAGGCCCGCGATGAGGCGTAACAACGTACTCTTACCACACCCAGAAGCTCCCACCAGCACCATAAATTCCCCCGCCTGGATCTGGAGGTTAATCCCCCGCAAGACGGCGGTCATTTTTCCGGTGGAGCGATCCGCGAAAGATTTGTGAATA
>Ga0213835_100683_pt1 | contig 28511 bp, 17 predicted proteins | sample SWPATP01_FD_160576 | JGI IMG/M metagenome (GOLD analysis project Ga0213835, IMG submission 160576) | Coastal seawater microbial communities from Marineland, Florida, United States - SWPA TP0 #1 | ecosystem: Environmental > Aquatic > Marine > Coastal | place: USA: Florida | collected 2016-08-05 | reverse complement strand
AAGATGCTGATGAACTTCGGCCCGATCAACCAGCGCGGCGGCGAGAAGCGCCTGAACGTCATCTTCAGCCGCGCGCGCCACCGCATGGCCGTGGTGTCGACCATTTCGTTCGATGCCATCACCAACGTCCATAACGACGGCGCCGCCGCCCTGCGCGCCTTCCTCCAGTTCGCCCAGGCCAGCAGCAGCGGCCAGTTCGAGCGCGCGCAGTCCGTGCTCGGCGCTTTGAACGAAGGGGCGCACGGCGCATTCACGCGCCAGCCGGCGCGCGACAGCATCCGCGACGCGCTGGCGCAGGCGCTGCGCGCGCGCGGCCACACCGTGCACCTGAATGTGGGACGCTCCCAGTTCCGTTGCGACCTGGCGGTCGTCGATCCGGCGCGGCCGGGATATGCGCTGGCGCTCTTGCTGGACAACCCAGGCGAAACGGTGCTCGACAGCGCGGAGCGGTATGTCTTCCGCCCGGGGATCCTGCGCAGCTTCGGCTGGCGCGTGCTCGATTTGCCGGGCAAGGACTGGCTCGACGACGCGGCGGGCGTGCTGGCAAGGATCGAGACGATGCTCGCGACCGGGGACGATCCGGCCTTCGACGTTCAGGCGGCGCCTGCCTTCGTCCCGCAGCCGATTCCGCCATCGGCGCCGGTGAGTGCTGGAGAAGCGGACGCGGTACGTTCGCTGGTCTACCAGGCCGGCAGCTCGCACAAGTTCTGGCGCGCCAGCGTGCGCGGCGCGGAACTGACGGTCGGCTATGGGCGGGTCGGCACTGTGGGACAGACGCTGGTGAAGACCTTCGAGAGCAACCAACGCGCCGAACGCGAGATGAACAAGCTGGTCGAAGAGAAGCTGCGCAAGGGGTATACCGAGACGTAGCATGGGCACGGCGTGCCCACGCTACTTGTCTTAACGCGGCAGGTCGAACAGCAGCACTTCCGCGCCGACTGCGCCGTTCAGCGTCACCTGCGCCTCGTCGTCGAGCCGCACCGCGTCGCCGGCCTTCAAGGCCACGCCGTTCACGCTCACGGAACCCAGCGCCACGTGCACGTAGCCGATCCGGCCGGCCTGCAGCGGGAAGCGCAGGTCGTCGCCCGCCCCGAGGATCGCGGCGTAGATCGACGCATCCTGGCGAATCGAGACCGAGCCTTCGCGCCCGTCCGGCGAGGCCACCACCCGCAGCTGCCCCGTTTTCGACGCCGCGTCGAAGTGCTTCTCTTCATAGCCGGCCGGTGCGCCGACCTGGTTCGGCTGGATCCAGATCTGCAGGAAGTGCACGGGTTCGGCCTTCGAGTGATTGAACTCGCTGTGCACCACGCCCTGGCCGGCGCTCATGCGCTGGACGTCGCCATGACGCAGCACCGAGCCGTTGCCCATGCTGTCCTTGTGTTCCAGCGCGCCGTCGAGCACATAGGAGATGATCTCCATGTCGCGGTGACCGTGCGAATCGAAGCCGCGGCCGGCGGACACGCGGTCCTCGTTGATCACACGCAGCGGACCGACGCCCATGTGGGCCGGATCCTGGTAGTGGCCGAACGAAAAAGTGTGCTTCGAATCGAGCCAGCCGAAGTTGGCAACACCGCGGTCTTCGCTTTTACGTACTTTCAACATGATGCGCTCCTGATTTTGTCGGCGATTCGAACGATTCGAATGTCATCCGTGTTCTGCATGGACTGAAGTATGCGCGTCCAGGCGGCGAACAAAAAGCGAGTAGTTTGCGGCCCTATCATCGAAAATTTCGAACAACTGCTGGGGTCAGGTCTGACATTCGGACACGAGCTCGACAATAAGTCGAAATTTGCCACTGTTTGCATCTTTCCAGAAGGCACTGCTTGGACATTACGGCAGAGCCTGTGTCCGAATGTCAGACCTGACCCCAGCTTTGGCGCAGCCGTCTGAACGGGGTGTTCTTCGCCCTGTTCTTCGCCGGCGGCGCGATCGGTTCGGCGCTGGGCGCCTGGGAATTCGCCCACCATGGCTGGCATACGGCGCTGTTGACCGGCATGGCCGTCCCTGCCGCGGCCCTGCTGTACTGGGCCAGCGAATCGGCGCTTGGGCGCCGCCTCACGCAAAGCGCGCGAGTTCCTCTTCCGTGAAACCGGCGCGACGGCGCGCCTCCAGATTGAACGGGCCTTTCAGTACGGGCGCCCGGTACTGGACCACGAGCGCGTCGTAGGTGGCGCGCAGCTCGAGCCCGCGTGCCTGGCACAGGAAGCCATACCAGCGGTTGCCGATCTCGACGTGCCCGACCTCGTCGCGCAGGATGATGTCGAGGATGGCGGCAGCTTCCAAATCGCCCGCCTGGGCGATCTTCTTGCGCAGCGGCGGAATCGCATCGAGCCCGCGCGCTTCCAGGGTGCGCGGCACCAGGGCCATCCGGGCCAGCACGTCGCCCTTGGTGTTCTCGACCATCTCCCACAGGCTGTCGTGCGCGGTGAAGTCGCCGTAGGCGTGGCCCAGGGTGGCGAGGTGCTGCGCCAGCAGCATGAAATGATAGGCCTCTTCTTTGGAGACCTGCAGCCAGTCGGCGTAATACGCGTCCGGCATGCCGGGGAAGCGCCACAAGGCGTCGAGCGCCAGGTTCACGGCATTGAATTCGATATGGGCCAGCGCATGCACCAGGCCCGCGCGCCCTTCGAGCGTCGCCATCGAGCGGCGCGCCACCAGCCGCGGATGCACCAGCTCGGGGCGCAGCGGGCGGCCGGGAATGGCGCCGTTCGATGCGAGCGCGGCGGCGCTGTCGAGTCGCAGCAGGCCATCGGCGAAGGCCTGCGCCATGGCGGCGACGGCGGCCGCCTTGGTGCGCGGGTCGGGTTCGAGCAGGCAGGCCAGGGCCTGTGCCCGCAGTTCGGGTAGTTCTGGCATCGCGATTCTCACGCCGGCAAAAGGCGGCAGTGTAGCAAATCCATGCGGCTCGCCGCCGTTGTCCGTGTCGCTAGACGCCCTCGAACCGCATCGCCAGCAGTAGGCGAGCCAGTCAACATGCGATTGTCGTTCGATGGCGCTCATGCGCTGGGCAGAAACGCTTCGATCGAAGCCGGTCGTGAATCCGAGACGCCGTATAAAGGGCGCCTCGGTTCACCAGCGTTTTCGCCGACACCGGCGGTTACCGATTTTGTGGCGCAGCTCATTGGGCACCGTCAGCCATGTTGGCGGGGACGCTGCACCGAGACTTGGTTCGGGGCGCAGCAGCCAGGACAGGCCCTGGGCCCGCCGTTCGGGTACGTCCGGAATCGCGATTTTCAAGCTGATTCCTCACGCCGGCAGAAGCCGGCAGTGAGCAAATCGGCCTAGCGCAGGTTGCCGGTATGCCCCAGCGAGTAGCGCCCCGGCTGTGGCCAGACGGTCAGCCCGTGCGGCTCGCCCCCGACCTTCACCTGGCGCACGCCGCCGTTCTCCGTGTCGATCCGGTAGACGACGTCGTCGTAACGGCCCGCCAGCCACAGCGACTTGCCGTCGGCGCTGACGTTGCCCATGTCCGGGCTGCCGCCGTTCGGGATCGGCCAGTGCGCGACGATTTTTTCCGTGGCGAAGGACATCACGTCGACGCTACCGGGACCCTTGCGCTTGCCGTGGATGCGGTGGGTGCCGCGGTTGGTGACGTACAGGAGCTTGCCGTCGCGGCTGGGATACAGGCCGTGGGTGCCGGGGCCGGAGGCGATGAAGCCGACCTGGACGAACTTGTCGCCGTCGACGATGTGCACGCCGTCCGCGCTCATGTCGGCCACGTAGAAGCGCTTGCCGTCGGGCGAGATGCGCACGTCCTGGGGCATGCCCTTCTTGGCCGTGCAGATTTCGGAGGCGCCCGGGTTGCGCGGGTCGACGCCTTCGCGAACGCGCGTTTTCGGCATGGTCAGCTTGAGGTAGCCTTCGACCTTGCGTCCGGCCAGGTCGATTTTCGCGATCGCGCCGTCGAACTCGCAGGTGAAGAGCGCATAGCGGCCGTCGATCGAGAACTCGGCATGGTTGATGCCGCCGCATTTCGGCACCTCGATCGCGTACTGCATCGCCATCGTGTGGGGATCGCGGAAGTCGAGCCGGCGGCGCGCTTCGGCGACCACGATGGCCGACTTGCCGTCCGGCGTGAAGTACATGTTGTAGGGGTCGTCGACCGCCACGTTCGGTCCGGGCTTGCCGGTGAGCGGGTCGATCGGCGTCAGGCTGCCCGTTTCCTGGCGCTCGGCATTGTTGGCGACCCACAGGGTGCGCAGGTCATAACTCGGGATCACGTGCTGCGGACTGGTGCCGGTCTTGAAGCGGTCGACCACCTTCATCGTGGCCGGATCGATCACGCTGACGTCGTTCGAGCGCAGGTTCGGCACATAGACGCGCTCGAGATCCTTGCGCACGGCGGCGCTCAGGTGGGTCGGGCCGATTTCGCTGTACAGATTGCGCGCGTCGACCACCGGCGGCATGCCCTGCACCGCGACGACCGGTGCCGGCTTGGGCTTGAGCTTGATGACTTCCTTGCCGCGCAGGGCGATGGCCGCGATCGCGGCTGCAATGGACAAGGCCACGAGGGCGCCAACTGTTTTTTTGTATCGCACGATGAAGTTAATTAAGGTTGCCTGGTTCGGTTCTGGGAGGGAGATACCCGGAGTGCGGCGCGGATGGCGGCGCTCGACGCTTCGACGATGCGCTCGACGCCGAGCTGGCCCAGCGCGGCAGTGGCGCGGCGCGGATCGCCATTCACGCCGGCCTCCTTGCCTGCGCCGGAGGCCAGCAATGCGGAACGCACGAGCGCGGGATCGAGCGCCAGCGTCAGCGCCGTGTCGGCCAGCCCGGCGTGCAGGCCGATCTCGGCGTCGCTGAAACCGCGCCGCTTCAACTCGGCCACATAGCCCGTCTGGGTCGCCGTATAGTACTCGGACAGGGCGTGAACGCGGCAGCCTTGCCCCCGGTTGACGCGCGCTGCGGCTTTCTCTTCGTTTTTCTGGTAGCCGCCATGGTCGCCCAGGAAGAACACGTCGCGCATGCCGTGCTGGCAGAAGCTGCGCGCCGTCGCTTCCAGCATGGCCTCGAAGGCCGCGTCCGGAATCGAGACCGTGCCGGCAAAGCGCATATGGCCGCCTGGGGGCGTGATCGACCCCTCGGGCACGTAGGCGATGACGGGGGCCACGACCGTGTTCCCGAGGCGCTGGGCGATGCGGCCCGCGAGCAGGCGGGCGCGCACGTTGTGTTTGCCGAGCGCGATATGCGGGCCGCTCTGCTCGGTGCCGCCGATCGGCACCAGCACCGTGGTGGCGCCGGCGGCGATGCGCGCATGCAGTTCGGGCGAGGTGAGGTCGTCGACATAGACGCTGGCCAATCGGCTGGCCGATGGACTGGCGACCGCCCATGCGGGGCCGGCCAGCATCAGCACCAGGCTGACGGCGGCGCGCAGGCTGCGGCGCCATGGGTTCTGCGGATGAAGCATCGTGTTTCGTTTCCTGGTCCATGCCGGTGCGCGGACACGCGCCATCTGCGGTGTCCCACGTGCTCACTATTGTAGAGCAAGATGCCTGCCTCGGCGGACGAGGAGCCCAGCATTGGCGGGCTTTGTTGCAAACCTGCCGCGCCCGTGCACGCCGCAGCGGCGCGCAGCATGCCGGAAGAAGTTTGCAGCAAGGACAACAGTTCTCGTACACTGGGCCAGCATCGCCAAGCTGCGAGCAGGTTGTATCAGTCGATTCCATCCAACGCACAGGACTCCTCGAACCATGCACATCGCCATCCTCACTTTCGACGGCTTCAACGAACTCGATTCGCTGATCGCACTTGGCATCCTGAACCGCATCAAAACACCCGGCTGGCGTGTGTCGATCGCCTGCCCGACGCCGCGGGTACGGTCGATGAACGGCGTGGTGCTGGAAGCGCAGTGCTCGCTGGCCGAGGCGGCGCAAGCCGATGCGGTGCTGATCGGCAGCGGCATGCGCACCAGGGAGGTCGTCGCCGATGCGGGATTGATGGCGCAACTGAAATTCGATCCGGCGCGCCAGCTGTTGGGCGCACAATGTTCGGGCACGCTGGTGCTGGCCAAGCTCGGTTTGCTGCGAAGGGTTCCTGCTTGTACCGACCTGACGACGCGACCCTGGGTGCAGGAGGCCGGCGTCGAGATCCTCAACCAGCCTTTTTTCGCCGCAGGGAACATCGCCACCGCCGGTGGATGCCTCGCCTCCCAGTATCTCGCCGGCTGGGTGATCGCACGCCTGGCGGGCATCGACGCGGCGACGGAAGCGATGCATTACGTCGCGCCCGTCGGGGAGAAGGACGAGTACATCGACCGCATGCTGCGCAACGTCACGCCTTACCTCGGCGATCAAACCCGGCCATCCTGACCCCAGCTCCTTGCCATCGCCGTGGCAGCCCCCATCTAGCTCCGATGAACGACCGCGCTCCCTACGACAGCCTGCACCACGACTTCCACCCCGCCGTGGCGCGCTGGTTCGACGCCAGCTTCCCGTCCGCGACCGAGGCCCAGCTGCGCGCCTGGCCGCTGATCCAGGCCGGGCGGCCGACCCTGGTCGCGGCGCCCACCGGCTCCGGCAAGACCCTGACCGCCTTCCTGGCCGCGATCGACGCCCTGGTGCGCGAGAGCGAGGACGGCGCCTTGCCGGACGCGACCCAGGTGCTCTACGTGTCGCCCCTGAAGGCGCTGTCGAACGACATCCGCGTCAATCTGCAGGGGCCGTTGGCCGGCATCGGCGCGCAGCTCGAGGCCATGGGCTTGCCGCCGCACGGCATCCGCACGGCCGTGCGCACCGGCGACACCACCACCGCCGAGCGCAACGCGATGAGGAAGCGCGCGCCGCACATCCTGGTGTCGACCCCGGAGTCGCTGTACGTGCTACTCGGCTCCGACAGCGGGCGCGCGATGCTGAGGAATGTACGCACCGTGATCGTCGACGAGATCCACGCGGTGGCCGGCAGCAAGCGCGGCAGCCACCTGGCGCTCAGCCTGGAGCGGCTCGACGCCCTGTGCGGACGGCGCACCGTGCGCATCGGCTTGTCGGCCACGCAAAGGCCGCTGTCGCTGGTGGCCGATTTCCTGGTCGGACGCGCGGGCGGCGACTGCGCCGTGGTCGACGTCGGCCATGTCCGCGCGCGCGACCTCGGGCTGGAGCTGCCCCCCGTGCCGCTCGAGGCCGTGCTGCCGAACGAAGTCTGGGAGCGCGTCTACGACCGCATGCGGGAACTCGTCGTGCTGCACCGGACCACGCTGATCTTCGTGAACACGCGGCGCATGGCCGAGCGCGTGGCGCGCCACCTGGGCGAGCGCCTGGGCAGCGAACACGTCGCGGCCCACCACGGCAGCCTGGCCAAGGAATACCGGCTGGAGGCCGAACAGCGCCTGAAGCGCGGCGAGCTGCAGGTGCTCGTCGCCACCGCCTCGCTCGAACTCGGGATCGACATCGGCGACGTCGACCTGGTGCTGCAGGTCGGCTCGCCGCGCAACATCGCCGCCTTCCTGCAGCGGGTCGGGCGCTCCGGCCACCAGGTCGGCGGCACGCCCAAGGGCCGGCTGTTCCCGACCTCGCGCGACGACCTGATCGAATGCACCGCCCTGCTCGACTGCGTGCGGCGCGGCGAACTCGATCTGCTGCGCATCCCGCGCGCCCCGCTCGACGTGCTGGCCCAGCAGATCGTGGCCGAGGTGGCTTGCCAGGAGTGGAGCGAGGATGCCCTGTTCGCCATGATCCGCGCCGCCGCGCCGTATGCCGGTCTCGAACGCGGCCGCTACGACGCCCTCCTGCGCATGCTGGCCGAGGGCTACAGCACGCGCAACGGCGTGCGCGGCGCCTACATCCACCGCGATGCGGCCACCCGGTCGCTGCGCGGGCGGCGCGGCGGCAAGCTCGCTGCCGTCACCTCGGGCGGCACGATCCCGGAGAACGCCGACTACACGGTGCTGCTGGAGCCCGCCGGCCATTCGGTCGGCACGGTGAACGAAGACTTCGCGGTGGAGAGCCTGGCCGGCGACGTCTTCCAGCTCGGGAATACGTCCTACCGCATCATGAAGGTCGACGCCGGCAAGGTGCGGGTCGAGGATGCCGGCGGCGCCGCGCCGAACATCCCGTTCTGGCACGGCGAGGCGCCGGGGCGCAGCGACGAACTGTCGATGGGCGTGGCGCGCCTGCGCGCCGAGGTCGAAGCCCAGCTGGCGCGCAGTTCGGGCGCACCCGCGCTCGACCTGGCCGTCGACTGGCTGATGGAGCATCTCGGCCTCAACGAGGACGCGGCGCGCCAGATCGTCGACTACCTGGCCCGTTCGCGCGCCGCCCTGGGCGCCCTGCCGACCCACGACACGCTGGTGATGGAGCGCTTCTTCGACGAGTCCGGCGGCATGCAGCTGGTGCTGCACACGCCCTTCGGCAGCCGCATCAACCGCGCCTGGGGCCTGGCGCTGAGGAAGCGCTTCTGCCGCACCTTCAACTTCGAGCTGCAGGCCGCGGCCACCGAGGATGCCATCATCCTGTCGCTCTCGACCAGCCACAGCTTCCCGCTGGACGAGGTCTGGCGCTACCTGAAATCCGCCACTGCGGAGCCGATCCTGGTGCAGGCGCTGCTGGACGCGCCCCTGTTCAACGTGCGCTGGCGCTGGAACGCGACCACCGCCCTGGCCCTGCCGCGCTTCGCCGGCGGGCGCAAGGTCGCGCCCCAGCTGCAGCGCATGAAGAGCGACGATTTGCTGGCCTCGATCTTCCCCGACGGCGCGGCCTGCCTGGAAAACATCGTGGGCGAGCGCGAATTGCCGGACCATCCGCTGGTCGAACAAACGCTCGACGATTGCCTGCACGAGGCGATGGACAGCGAGGGCTGGCTGGCCCTCCTGCGCCGCATCGAGACCGGCGACATCAAGCTGGTGGCGCGCGACCTGCCCGCCCCTTCTCCGCTGGCCGCCGAGATCCTCAACGCCCGCCCCTACGCCTTCCTCGACGACGCGCCGCTGGAAGAGCGGCGCACCCAGGCCGTGATCAACCGGCGCTGGAGCGACCCGGCGACGACTGACGACATGGGCGCGCTCGACCTCGACGCCATCGCCGGCGTGGCCGAGGAAGCCTGGCCCGCCGCCCGCAACAGCGACGAGGTGCAGGAGGCGCTGGTCGCCCTCGCCCTGATCACCCAGGACGAAGCGCGCGAGCGCGCAGGCTGGGCGCTCTGGCTGGAGGAACTCGCCGAAGCGGGACGGGCGACGCGCGTACGCGGCGATGGCCTGAACGCCTGGGCCGCACTCGAACGGCTCGATTGCGTACTGGCCGCCTACCCGGGCGCCGAGACAAACCCGGTCTTGACCATCCCCGCCAGCCACCGCGGCAACGACGGCGAGGCCTGGATCCGCGACGAGGCCCTGGTCGAGATCGTGCGCGCACGCCTGACCGGCTTCGGGCCGCAGCCCTTGTCGCGCATCGCCGCGGCGCTGGCGCTGCCGGAGAGTACGGCGGCGATCGCCCTTGGCGCGCTGGAAGCGCAAGGCTATGTGATGCGCGGGCGCTTCACGCCGGGCGCCGGGGAAGAAGAATGGTGCGAGCGCCACCTGCTGGCGCGCATCCACCGCTACACGATCAAACGGCTGCGGCGCGAGATCGAGCCGGTCGAACTGCGCGACTATATGCGCTTCCTGTTCGACTGGCAGCACCTGACCGAAGACACCCAATGGCAGGGACAGGAAGCCCTGCCCCTGCTGCTCGACCTGCTCGAAGGCTACGAGGCGGCCGCCGGCGCCTGGGAAGCGGACGTCCTGGCCTTGCGCATGCGCGACTATTCGATGCTCTGGCTGGATGACCTGTGCCGCTCGGGCAAGCTGGTGTGGACGCGGATCGACGCGCCGCGCGCCGCCGCCGGCGGACCGGTGCGCGGCACGCCGATCGTGCTGCTGCCGCGCCGGAGAAGCGCGCTCTGGCACGCGCTGCCGCTGCCCGCCGGCCCGCCCGAGATCTCGCCGCGCGCGGCCAGGGTGCTGGAGATGCTGCGCCGCGACGGCGCCATGTTCTTCGACGAGCTGCAGTTCGATGCGCGCATGATGCCGGTCGAACTGGAGACGGCGCTGGGCGAGCTGGTCGCCACCGGCATGGTGAACGCCGACAGTTTCGGCGGCCTGCGCGCGATGCTGCTCCCGGCCGGCAAGCGCGCCAGCAACGACAAGAAACGCCGCCGCGGCGCCGGCCCGACGATGGAAGAAGCGGGCCGCTGGGCGCTGGTGCGGCGCGCGGAAGCAGTCGCCGAGACCCCGGCCACGCCGCCACGCCGGCGCAAGCTCGACCCGGAGACGCTCGACTACGTCGCCATGACCCTGCTGCGCCGCTACGGCGTCATGTTCTGGCGCCTGCTCGAGCGCGAGGCGGCCTGGATGCCGTCCTGGCGCGAGCTGCTGCCCGTGTATCACCGGCTCGAGGCCAGGGGCGAAATCCGCGGCGGGCGCTTCGTGGCCGGCTTCTCGGGCGAACAGTTCGCGCTGCCGGAAGCCATCCCGCTGCTGCGCGAAGTGCGCCGGCGGCCCCTGGACGGTTCCCTGGTCTGCATTTCCGGAGTCGATCCGCTGAACCTGTGCGGCACCCTGCTGCCCGGGGACAAGGTGCCGGCGCTGGGCGCGAACCGCATCCTGTTCCGCGATGGGGTGCCGGTGGCCACCGTGGTGGCGGGGAAGATCGCCTACCTCGGCGACCCGGGCGCCGACCGCGAGCTGCTGCGCGCGCGCCTGGTCGGGCGCTACGCATGAAAAAAGCCACCGGATGCGATTCCGGTGGCCTTCCCGCGCCGCGTCGACAACGGGCGATCAGAACGTGTGGCGCACGCCCAGGTTGAACGCGCGGTCGCCGGTGCCGGCGTCGGTGTTGTTCGCCACCGTGTAGCCGGCGCCGTTCTTGTTCGTCGTATGTCCGTAGACGGTGTAGATCGTCGAGCGCTTCGACAGCGAGTACAGGTAGCCGACGCCCCAGGAACGCGCATCCTGGTCGAAGCTGGTCTGGTCGTCCTTGCGCATGATGGTCGCGACGACGTTGCCCGGGCCGACAGGCGCGATCACGCCCAGCAGCACCTCGTTGCCGTCGGTCGACGCCGTCGGACGGCGGAAGCCGTAGGGATTGTTGGCGTTGCCCAGCGGCGCGGCGTTGAAGCCCTTGTCGATGCTGAAGGCCAGGTAGGCCTTGACCACCTTGAAGTCGTAGTTCGCGGCCAGCAGCTTGTTGCTGGCGTTGCCGCGCACGACGGGCGTCACGCCCGGCGCGGCCGCCACGTCCGAGTTCTTGCTGTTGTACGCGACGCGCACGTTCAGGGGGCCGTTCGCGTAGCCGACCGAGGCGCCGATGTTGCGGCCGGCCTTGGTGCTGCCCGCCTGCTCGCCGAAGGCGTAGGCGATGTCGCCGACGAAGCCCTGCACCACGGGCGAGGTGTACATCACCGTGTTGCTGGTGCGGACATTGTTGCCGAAGTCGGGGAACACGTTTTTCGAGCCGCCGGCGTAGCCCGTGTTGAACGGGTCGCCGACCTGGGCCAGCGCCTGGTGCCACGGCGTGTACTGGCGGCCCAGCGTGACCATGCCGGCCTTGCCCTTCAGGCCGACCCAGGCCTGGCGGTTGAAGATGGTGCCGGCCGCATCGACTTCGCCGGTGTCGATCCTGGTGCCGTTCTCCAGCGTGAACACGGCCGACATGCCGCCGCCGAGATCCTCGGTGCCGCGAAAGCCGATGCGCGAGGCCGAGCCGATGCCGCTGCCGATCTTGCTGACCGTGCCGGCCGAACCGCCGCTTTCGCGCAGGTAGCCCGCGTCGACGATGCCGTAGATGGTCACATTGGTCTGGGCCTGCGCCGCGCCGGCCGCGACGGCGAACACCGCTGCCGCGATAAGGGTCTTCTTCATGCATGTCTCCTGGAGTGATGGGCAAGTGTCGGGTCATCGTACGAGATAAGTCGCACGTGACCTATCGTGTTTTTACAACAACAGAAATTTATTGTTTCCGGTCCGCCGGTTTCAGCGTACGAAACTCGGACGCTTGTTGTCGAACTTCCAGCCGGGGTAGATGAACTGCATCGCCTGTGCGTCATCGCGCGCGCCCAGGCCCCTCGCCAGGTAGAGCCGGTGGGCCGCTTCCAGCGCGTCCATGTCGATCTCCACGCCCAGGCCGGGCGTGGCCGGCACCTCGATCATGCCGTCGACGATCCGCAGCGGCGCCTTGGTGAGGCGCTGGCCGTCCTGCCAGATCCAGTGCGTATCGAGGGCCGTGATCTTGCCCGGTGCGGCCGCGCCCACCTGCGTGAACATGGCCAGCGAAATATCGAAGTGGTTGTTCGAGTGCGAACCCCAGGTCAGGCCCCAGTCATGGCACATCTGGGCCACGCGCACGGAACCGGCCATGGTCCAGAAATGCGGGTCGGCCAGCGGGATGTCGACCGATTGCAGCTGGATCGCATGGCCCATCTGGCGCCAGTCGGTGGCGATCATGTTGGTCGCGGTCAGGAGGCCGGTCGCGCGGCGGAATTCGGCCATCACTTCGCGGCCCGAGTAGCCGTTCTCCGCGCCGCACGGGTCTTCGGCATAGGCCAGCACGTGGCCCTGCCCGCGGCACAGGCGAATCGCTTCCTCGAGCGACCAGGCGCCGTTCGGGTCGAGCGTCACGCGCGCATCCGGGAAGCGTTCGGCCAGCGCGGTGACCGCTTCGATCTCGGCGTCGCCCTGGAACACGCCGCCCTTGAGCTTGAAGTCCTTGAAGCCGTAGCGCGCGTAGGCCGCTTCGGCCAGGCGCACCACCGCTTCCGGCGTCATCGCCTTTTCGTGGCGCAGGCGCAGCCAGTCGTCCGGCTCGTCCGGATCGCTCACGTAGTCCAGGTTGGTCAGCTTGCTGTCGCCTACATAGAACAGGTAGCCCAGCATCTCGACCTGGCTGCGCTGCTGCCCTTCGCCCAGCAGCGCGCACACCGGCACGCCGAGGAATTTGCCGAGCAGGTCGAGCAGCGCCGCTTCGACCGCCGTCACGGCGTGCACCGCGATGCGCAGATCGAAGGTCTGGAGCCCGCGTCCACCCGCGTCGCGGCCTGCGAAGGCCGCGCGCACCTGGTTCAACACGTTCTGGTAATTGCCGATCGACTGGCCGACGATCAGCGCGCGTGCGTCTTCCAGCGTCTGCCGGATCGGTTCTCCGCCGGGCACCTCGCCGACGCCGGTGTTGCCGGCGCTGTCGGTGAGGATCACGATGTTGCGGGTGAAGTAAGGCGCGTGCGCGCCGCTCAGGTTGAGCAGCATGCCGTCGCGCCCCGCCACCGGGACGACGCGCATCGCGGTCACGCGCGGCGCATGGGCGCCCGCCGGCTGCTGGTTGGTGCTGGACATAGTCAAGTCTCCTTTCGGTGTGCTCGTCAGGCGCTCAGTCGGCCGTGATCTTGCCGGTCTCGATGACGTTCCTCCAGCGCGCCGATTCCGCGCGCTGGAACTGCTCGAACTGTTCCGGCGTGTTGGCGACGATTTCGAATCCCTGCTCGACCAGCCTGGCCTTGATGTCCGGCTCGTTGAGCGCGGCGACGATGGCGTCGTGCAGCTTGGCCTTGACATCCTTCGGCAGTCCTTTCGGCGCGGCGAAGCCCTGCCAGGAGTAGATATCCACACCCTGCACGCCCGCCTCGGCGAGCGTCGGCACTTTCGGCAGGATGGCGGCGCGCTGCTCGCCGGTCACGGCCAGCACCTTCAGCTTGCCGGCCTTGATGTGCGGGAGGGCCGCATTGATGTTGACGAAGGAGACGTCGGTCTGGCCGCCCAGCAGGTCGGTGATTGCCGGCGCGCCGCCCTTGTACGGGACGTGCAGGCCGCTGGTGCCGGTCTTCTGCCAGAACAGCTCGGCCGTCAGGTGGTCCGAGCTGCCGTTGCCGGAAGACGCGAACGCCACCTTGCCCGGGTTCTGCTTCAGGTAGGCGATCAGTTCGGGGATGGTGTTGGCCTTCACGTTCGCGCTGGCGACCAGCACGTTCGGCGCGCGCACGGCCACGGTCAGGAGGTCGAAGTCCCTGGCCGGATCGTAGCTCAGGGCCTTGTTCAGCCACGGGTTCATGGCATACACGCCGATCGAGGCCACCATCAGCGTGTAGCCGTCGGCCGGTGCCCGCTTGACCATCGAGGCGCCGATGGCGCCGGTGGCGCCGGGACGGTTGTCGACGATCCACGCCTGGCCGAGGCGGGCCGTGATCTTCGGGCCGACTGCGCGGGCGATCGCATCGGTCGAGCCGCCGGCCGGGAACGGCACCACGACGGTAATCGTCTTATCCGGGTAGGCCGCCTGCGCACCGAGCGCGACCGACATCCCGAGTGCGAGTCCTGCCAGAAATTTTGTAGCCTTCATGCCCTGTCTCCTGAGTTTTTTTCGGTGCCTTCATGTCGTCAGTCGTCTGATGACTTAGTCAAGTATAACCATTTGGGCGGCGGGCGCAATCCCCTTTTTGACCGATGGGCGGCCAGGAACGCATGTCCGGTGGGCAGCTTCGTCTGTCATCCGACAAGCGCGCGGCGTATAATCGCGTCGCCCGCAACCGCGTGCCGCCACCCTCTTTTCGACCATGACCGCTACCCCGCCCGCCGCCGCGCCCCTGAAAAAACACCGCAACCTGGCGCAGGGCGTGGTTGCACACCTGACCGACGCGATCCGGGGCGGCAGCCTGGTGCCGGGCAACAAGCTGCCGACCGAATCCGAAATCATGCGCCTCCTGGGCGTCTCCCGCACCGTGGTGCGCGAGGCGATCTCTCACTTGCAGGCGGCCGGCCTGGTGGAAACCCGGCACGGGATCGGCACCTTCGTGCTCGCGCCCTCGAGCACGCCGATGGGCCTGGACCCGGCGACGATCGTGACGATGCGCGACGTGCTCGACCTGCTCGAGCTGCGCATCAGCCTGGAGACCGAGGCCGTGGGCCTGGCCGCCGCCCGCCGCAGCGAGGCCCAGCTCGCCGAGCTGCGCGCCGCGGTCGATGGTTTTGAAGAGTGCGCGCGCCATGGCAGCGAGACCGTGGCGCCGGACATGGCCTTCCACCTGTTGATCGCGCAGATGTCAGGGAACCGCTATTTCCACGACATCCTGGCCCACCTCGGCACCAACATCATCCCGCGCGCACGCCTGAATTCGGCGCAGTTCGCGGACGACCAGCCGGGCCATTACATCGAGCGCGTCATCAACGAACACGAGGACATCTACCGGGCGATCGCCCGGCGCGACGCGGAAGGCGCGCGCGCGGCGATGCGCACCCATCTGAGCAACAGCCGCGAGCGCTTGCGGCGGGCGCAGGAGGCGAGCGAAGCGGCGCACTGAACTGGCGGCGCATTCAGCGGCGCAAGCATCGAATAAAAAATTCCTGAATCATTTATTCTCGCGGCAATGTAAAACTGTTCAAAATCCGCTTGGCGAGCCCGCTGCGTTTTATCAAACGGCGCTCTACCAATCTGCGTAGCGTCATATATCCCCGATCCCACCACACTGGTTTTTACGGAGGATAAGATGACGCTTTAAATAGTGCTCCGGAGACGTTTTCTCCGGGATGCAGCGGTTGCGCTCGCCGTGCCCGGCATTCCCTTGACCGGCCTGGCGCAGACGGTCATTCGACGACGGATGGAGTGGCAGAGCTTCAAGATCACGCCGCAATATAACTCCCTGCTCACGGCAATCCGCCGCATGAAAGCCAATACCAATGCGGCCGACCCGAACAGCTGGTCGTCCTGGACGAATATCCACGTCAATCGCTGCCCGCACGGGATCGCCTATTTTCTCGCCTGGCACCGGGGTTATCTGTATCATTTCGAGCGCCGGCTGCGTGCCGTTTCCGGCGACAGCAAGCTTGTCCTCCCCTATTGGGATTATTATTCCTACGCGACCCTGCCTGCGGAATTCACGAACGCCAGCAGCACCAATCCCCTATATGTACCGCGCGTGAATACCAACGTCCGCCAGGCCCTCACGCTGGATCCGTTCTCGAATGCCCTGATTAATTTCCAGCGCGGCCAGGCGGACGCCTTCGAGCCCAGCCTGGAAAGCGCGCCGCATAACCCGGTACACGACATCATCGGCAATACCATGACGACGATGCAATCGCCGGCCGATCCGATTTTCTGGCTGCACCACGCGAATATCGACAGGCTCTGGTCTGCCTGGGTCAAAGCCGCGGGTGGACGGCGCATGCCGCTCAATACCAGCAGTTACTGGAGCGGCGGATTCGTCTACACCAGCACGCTCGGCATGCAAAAAAAACTCACCTACGACACCCGCACCACCCTGTACTACGACTATCAAAGCGAAACCATGCCGGCCAGCCTGCCGCTTGCGCAGCTGGCGCCCGGCCGCACCTGGCGCGTGCAAGCCAATCCGGCGGCGCGCGCCGCGGCGCTGCGTTACCGGATACCGCGCGCGCTGCTGGGCAACGCCGGCCTGCGCGTCGGTATGGCGACGATTTCCTTCGTCCGGGTCGATGGCGACATCAGTCCGCGCGGCCCGACCGTCGGCATCGGCGAGGCGCGCCTCGAACTGTCGACCGAGGACGACGGCTCCTGAGCGATCCCCTCCCCGCGAGCCGCGGCAAGGCGATCAGTGCCGCGCGAGGGTGTCGACGGTATGGCGCGCGATCATCAGCTCTTCGTTCGCGGGCACGATCCAGACCGGCACCTTGCTCGATGCCGCGCTGATGCGCACCACGCCCCCGGCCCGGACCGCGTTGGCCTGCGGATCGAGCGCCACGCCGAGCCATGCCGCGTCGCGGCACACGGCCGCCCGCAGCGCGACGCTGTTTTCGCCGATCCCGCCGGAAAACACCAGGGCGTCGATGCCGCCCAACGCCGCCGCCATCGAACCGAGCTCGCGCCCGATCCGGTAGACCATCAGGTCGATGGCAAGGCGTGCGCGCGGCGCGGCGCTCGCTTCGAGGGTGCGCATGTCCGCCGAGATGCCCGAGACGCCCAGCAGCCCCGAGCGCAGGTAGAGCAGGTCCTGCACGGCGCCCACGTCCATCCCCAGCTGGTCGATCAGGTAGAGCACCACACCGGGATCGACGGCGCCGCAGCGCGTTCCCATCGGCAGGCCGTCGACCGCCGTGAAGCCCATCGAACTGGCCATGCTGCGCCCCGCGAGCATGGCGCACATGCTGGCGCCGTTGCCCAGGTGCGCCGCCACCACCTTCGCCGTTGCCAGCGCCGGATCGGCGGCCGGCAGCCGGCTGGCGATGTATTCGTAGGACAGCCCATGAAAGCCATAGCGCCGGATGCCGCGCCCGGTGATGTCCGGCGGCAGCGCGAAGGCCTGGGCCAGTTCCGGCTGCGCCCGATGAAAGGCGGTGTCGAAGCACCCGACCTGGGGTACGCCGGGCGCCATCGCGATGGCCGCGCGCACCGCCGCCAGGTTGTGCGGCAGGTGCAGCGGCGCCAGCGGCACCAGCGCCTCGAGTTCGGCCAGCACCGCCTCGCTCAACAGCACCGGGCCGCTGTAGAGCGCGCCGCCATGGACGATGCGGTGTCCGACCGCCCGCAGCGCCTGCCCGTCCGGCTCGCCGGCCAGGAAATCGAGCAGCACACGCATGCCCGCCGCGTGATCGAGCGCCTCGCGCCAGGATTGTTCGTGCACGGTCTGGTTCGACGCGTCCTGCACGAGGAAGCGCGTCGGCCCGCTGAACAGGTTTTCGATGCGGCCCTTGAGCAGCAAGGCGGGCGCCGCCCCGCCGAACAGCGAAAACTTGATGCTCGACGAGCCCGTGTTCAGCACCAGCACCTTGTCGGCGGCGGCCATCTCAGGCGCCCAGCAGGCGTTCGCCCGAGAGTTTGCGGTGGGCGACCAGCACCGCCACAGCGCAGGAAGCGAGCCTGGTCGCGACCGAATCGGCGCGGCTGGCCAGGATCAGCGGCACCCGCGCGCCGAGCACGATCCCGGCCGCCCCGGCGCCGGCCATGAAAGACAGGCTTTTCGCCAGCATGTTCCCGGCCTCGAGGTCGGGCGCGACGAGGACGTTGGCGCGCCCGGCGACCGGCGAGTGCAAGCCCTTGATGGCGGCCGCTTCCGGGTCGATCGCATTGTCCATCGCCAGCGGCCCGTCGAGGATGGCGCCTGTGATCTGCCCGCGGTCGGCCATCTTGCACAGGGCCGCGGCATCGATGGTCGACGGCATCTTCGCGCTGACCGTCTCGACGGCCGCCAGGATGGCGACGCGCACTTCGGGGAACTGCAGCACGTGCGCGAGGTCGATCGCGTTCTGGACGATGTCGGCCTTGTCGGCCAGGGTGGGGATGATGTTGACGGCCGCATCCGTGATGATCAGGGGCTCGCTGCGCCCCGGCACCTCCATCACGAAGCAGTGGCTGAGGCGGCGCGCGGTGCGCAGGCCGGTCACGCTGTCGACGACGGCGCCCATCAGTTCATCGGTGTGCAGGCTGCCCTTCATCAGCGCTTCGGCCTTGCCCTCCCGGATCAGTTCGACCGCGCGCGCGGCCGATGCATGGCTGTGCGGCGTATCGACCAGCACCAGCTTGCCGATGTCGAGCCCGGCATCGAGCGCGGCGCGCTCGATGCGCGCGCGCGGGCCGACCAGCACGGGAACGATGAGGCCCATCTGCGCCGCATCGAGCGCCGCTTCGATCGAAAACCGGTCGCACGGATGGGCGACGACGACCCTGACGGGCCCCACGCGGCGCGCGGCCTCGATCAGGCGGTCGAACTGCGGATGCGGCGGCGTCGGTAGCGTCATGCTGACTCCAGGGGATTCGATGATCCAGAATAGCAGCAATGGGCGCAGCGCACGGAGTCGGCGCCATGCCACAAACCATGCGGCAGGCCTTGCCAAGACCATTTACTAGTTGTACGATGACTGATAACTAACGAGAAAACAGCAGCAGGCCCACTCCTACTCCCCTCTTCAAAGGCAAGCGATCATGTTCACTCCACAAGACGTCAAACACATCCTCTCCTCCGGCCTGCTGTCCTTCCCGATCACCGACTTCGACGCCAACGGCGACTTCAAGCCGGACACCTATGCCGAGCGCCTGGAGTGGCTGGCCCCCTACGGCGCCACCGCCCTGTTCGTCGCCGGCGGCACGGGCGAATTCTTCTCGCTCACGCCCGAGGACTACACGCAGGTGGTGAAGGTCGCCGTCGACACCTGCCGCGGCAAGGTGCCGATCCTGGCCGGCGCCGGCGGCCCGACCCGCATGGCGATCCGCTACGCGCAGGAAGCCGAGCGCCTCGGCGCCCACGGGGTGCTCCTGATGCCGCACTACCTGACCGAAGCGAGCCAGGACGGCCTGGTCGAACACGTCGCCGCCGTCTGCAATGCGGTCAGCTTCGGCGTCGTCGTCTACAACCGCGACCGCTGCAAGCTGAACGCCGCGTCGCTCCTGAAACTGGCCGACCGCTGCCCCAACCTGATCGGCTTCAAGGACGGTATCGGCGAGATCGAATCGATGGTCACCATCCGCCGCAAACTCGGCGACCGCTTCACTTACCTGGGCGGCCTGCCGACCGCGGAAGTCTACGCCGCGGCCTACAAGGCGCTCGGCGTGCCGGTCTATTCGTCGGCCGTGTTCAACTTCATCCCGAAGACCGCGATCGCGTTCTACGAAGCCGTGCGCACCGACGACTTCGCGACCCAGGGCCGCCTGATCGACGATTTCTTCCTGCCTTACCTGGACATCCGCAGCAAGAAGGCCGGCTATGCGGTCAGTATCGTGAAAGCCGGCGCCGCCATCGCTGGTCACAGCGCCGGTCCCGTGCGCGCGCCGCTGACCGACCTGCTTGGCGAGGAAGTCGAGCAGCTGGCCGCCCTGATGGCCAAGCTCGGCCCGCAGCAAGCCGGTCTGAACGGAGCATGACCGTGACCATCCCCCTCCACGGCGGCCAGCTGATCGGCGCCGCCACCCTGCAAGGCGGCGCCGCGCCCTTTCGCGCAGTGAACCCGGCCACCGGCGAAGCGCTCGAGCCGGCCTTCGGCGCCGGGACAAGCGAGGACGTCGAACGCGCCTGCACCCTGGCCGGACACGCCTTCGACACCTACCGCAACACCAGCCTGGAGGCGCGCGCCGCTTTCCTCGAGCTGATCGCCCAGAACATCCTCGACCTCGGCCCGCCGCTGATCGAGCGCGCGATGCTGGAGTCAGGCCTGCCGCAAGCACGCCTCGAAGGCGAACGCGGACGCACCGTCGGCCAGCTGCGCCTGTTCGCGAACGTCGTGCGCGACGGCCGCTTCCTGGCGGCCGCCCTCGATTCGGCCCTGCCGGAACGCATCCCGCCCCGGCCCGACCTGCGCCTGCGTAAAATCGGCCTGGGCCCGGTCGCCGTCTTCGGCGCCAGTAACTTCCCGCTCGCCTTCTCGGTCGCCGGCGGCGATACCGCATCGAGCCTGGCCGCCGGCTGCCCGGTCGTGGTGAAAGCCCACGGCGCCCATCCGGGCACCTCGGAACTGGTCGGCAAGGCCGTGCAGGCGGCAGTCGCCGCTGCCGGCTTGCCGGAAGGCGTGTTCTCGCTGCTGCATGGCGATGGCCGCCGCATCGGCCACGCGCTGGTGAGCCATCCCGCGATCAAGGCGGCCGGCTTCACCGGCTCGCGCCAGGGCGGCCAGGCGCTGGTGCGCAGCGCCGCCGCGCGTGAAGAACCGATTCCCGTGTATGCCGAAATGAGCAGCGTCAATCCGCTGTTCCTGCTGCCGGGCGCGCTGGAGGCCGGCGCCGCCCGCATCGGCGCCGGCTTCGTCGATTCGCTGGTGCTCGGCGCCGGCCAGTTCTGTACCAACCCTGGTCTGGTGGTCGCGCTCGAAGGCGCGGCGCTCGACCGGTTCCGCGCTGCGGCCGCCAGCGCCCTGCGGGGCAAGGCCGGCAGCACCATGCTCACGCCCGGCATCCACGCCGCCTTCAACAGCGGCGTCGACAAACTCGGGCGGGAAGCGGGCGTGACCCAGGTCGCGCGCGGCCAGTGCGGCAGCACGGCCTGCGCCGGCCAGGCGGCCCTGTTCGAGACCGATGCCGCCAACTTCCTCGCTAATCCGGCGCTGGAAGACGAGATCTTCGGCGCCGCGTCGCTGATCGTGCGCTGCGCCAGCCTGGCGCAGTTCACGGACGTGGCCGAGCACCTGGACGGCCAGCTGACGGCGACCCTGTTCCTGAGCGAGAGCGACCGCGATGCCGCGCTGGCGCTGCTGCCGGTGCTCGAGCGCAAAGCGGGCCGCGTCCTGGTCAACGGCTATCCGACCGGCGTCGCGGTGGCGCATGCGATGGTGCATGGCGGGCCCTTCCCGGCCACCTCGGACAGCCGCAGCACCTCCGTCGGCGCCGCTGCGATCGACCGCTTCCTGCGGCCGGTGTGTTACCAGGACCTGCCGGCCTGGTTGCTGCCGGAGGCGCTGCAGGACGCGAATCCGCTCGGCCTGCAGCGCGTGCGCGATGGGGAACTGCGCCAAGGCTGAGCGCAGGCAGCCCAGCCATGCGTCGGCTTGGGCCGGGTTCATGGTATCGTCCCTGAAAACATGCGCAGGACGCGTGCCACGCCGGTTCTCCATGCGCCGGGTCGCGTAGCGTCAACTGCGCTTTGGGGAAAACGATGCCGAAGCTTGTACCGCGCGTGCTGCTGGCCGCCTGTCTCTGCCTGCCCGGCCTGGTGGCGCCGGCGGCGCCGCTGCGCGTCGTGATGGACCAGAACTACCCGCCCTACGCCTACCGCAACGCCGAGGGCAAACTCGAAGGCTATACCGTCGACCTGTGGCGCCTGTGGCAGCAAAAGACCGGCACCCCGGTCGAGATCATTCCCGCCAACTGGGCGCAGGCGCTGCCCTTGCTCGAAACGGGCAAGGCCGATGTGGTCGACCCCGTGTTCCTGACCCCGGCCCGCCTGCCGCGCTTCGACTTCTCCCCCTCCTACGGCGTGGTCGGCACCAGCATCTACGCCGATGCCTCGCTCGGCGGCATCCATGACCTGCGCAGCCTGAAGGGCTTCGTGGTCGGGGTGCAGGCCGGCGACGCCTGCGCCGAGCAGCTGCAGCGGGCCGGCGTGGCCGGCCTGCAGGTGTTCCCCACCTACGAGGCGCTGATGGGCGCCGCCGGCCGCCAGGAACTCAAGCTGCTGTGCCTCGACGAAAACTCCGCCGATTACTATTTGTACCGGCTCGGCCTGCACCGCAGCTATGTGCAGGCATTCCAGGTCACGCGCGACCAGTTGCGCCTGGCGGTGCGCAAGGGCGATCGCGCCACCTTCGCGCAGGTCGAACGCGGCATGGCCCGCATCACCCAGGCCGAGCGCGACGCCCTGCACGACAAGTGGATGGGGCGCGCGCTGGTCCCGCCGCGCTACACCGAGCGCCTGCTCCAGGTGCTGGCCGCGCTCGCGCTGCTGGTGCTGCTGCTGGGCGCCTGGCTGGCCTCGGTACGGCGCGCGGTACGCAGCCGCACCCGCGCACTCGAACGCGAACAGGCGCAGCTGCGCACCCTCTTCGAGAGCAGCCCCGACCTGATCTGGCTGAAAAACGGCGACGGCGTCTACCAGGCCTGCAACGCGCGCACCGCCGAGGTGTTCGGCCATCCGCGCGAGGGCGTGGTCGGCAAACGCGACGAGCAGCTGTTCGATGCGAAGACGGCGCAGGCCTCGGTCCGCGGCGATGCCGCCGCCCTGCGTGCCGGCGGCCCCGTCACCTTCGAGGAAACCGGACCGCCCGGCCCCTACGGCCAGCACGTGTTCGAGACCATCAAGACACCGGTCACCCAGGCCGACGGCACGGTGCTGGGCGTGATCGGGGTGGCGCGCGACATCAGCGAACGGCGCGAGCAGGAACACACGATCCGCGAACAGGAGCTCCTGCTCAAGGAAATGAGCAGCCTGGCCCAGATCGGCGCCTGGGAGATCGACCTGGCAACCGACGGCTTCCAGTGGACCGAGGAACTGGCCAGGATCTACGAGATCCCGCCCGGCCTGCCGGTCACGCCGGCCACCTGCACCGCCTGCTATGGCGACGAGGAGCAAATCCTGATCGGCAATACGCTCGACGCCGCCGCGAAACAGGGCAAGCCATTCACGATCGAACTGCCGATGATCAGCGGCGCCGGCAAGCGAAAGTGGGTGCGCTCGATCTGCAGCGCCGTCCTCGAAGGCGGACGGCCGGTGAAACTGCGCGGCACGGTGCAGGACGTGACGCAGCGGCGCGACCTCGAGGAATCGATGCGCATGGCGACCCTGATTTACCAGACCAGCCTGGAAGCGATCGTCGTCACCGACGAAGACAACCGCATCGTCGACGCCAACCCCGCTTTCACGCGCCAGACTGGCTGCGCGCTGCGCGACGTCTGCGGCACGCGGCCGGCGCTGTTCGACTCGAGCACGCACGACAGCGGCTTCTACGAACGGCTGTGGCAGGCCCTGCGCGAGAACGACCAGTGGCAGGGCGAGATCCTGGACCGCAACCCGGACGGCAGCTTCGCGGCCAAGTACGTCGACATCCGCGTGATCCGGCACGGCGACGGGCGCGTGCACCGGCACGTGGTGCAGTTCCACGACATCAGCGAGCAAAAGCAGAAGGACGAACTGATCTGGCGCCAGACCAATTTCGACGTGCTGACCGGCCTGCCGAACCGGCGCCTGTTCCTCGACCGCCTCGCGCAGGAGCTGAAAAAGACGCACGGGGCCAAGCCCGGCCTCGGCGTGCTGCTGCTTGATCTCGACCGCTTCAAGGACATCAACGACAGCTACGGCCATGCCGCCGGCGACAACGCACTGGTCGAGATGACCCGGCGCCTGGCCGGCTGCCTCCCCGACGACGCCACCATCGCCCGCCTGGGCGGGAACATGTTCGCGCTGGCGGTCAGGGAAGTGGACGGCCAGCGCCACCTCGACACGATCGCCGATGCCGTCATCGGCGCGATTTCCCAGCCGATCGAGGTCGGCGCCGGCTCCCTCGCCTATGTCTCGGCGAGCGTCGGCATCAGCGTCTTCCCGGACGATGGCCAGGACGCGGCCGAGCTGGTGAGGAATGCCGAACAGGCGGTCTACCTGGCCAAAGGCGCCGGGCGCGGGCGCTTCCAGTACTTCACGCCGGCCCTGCAGCAGCAAGCGCGCGAGAAGCTGGCGCTGACCAACGACCTGCGCGCGGCGCTGGCGCGCAAGCAGCTGGAGGTGCATTACCAGCCGATCGTCGAGACGGCCACCGGCCGGATTCGCAAGGCCGAGACCCTGGTGCGCTGGGCCCACCCGGAGCACGGCATGATCAGTCCGGGGCGCTTCATCCCGCTGGCCGAGGAAACGGGCCTGATCCACGAGATCGGCGAATGGGTGCTGCAGGAAGCCATCGCCAGCATCGCGCACTGGCAGCGGGAGTATGGCGTGACGGTCGAACTGTCCGTCAACGTCTCGCCGATCCAGTTCGATGAACGCGCCAAGCTGGCCTGGCTGGCGCGCGTCGTCGACGCCGGCCTGGCGCCGAACAGCATCACGATCGAAATCACCGAAGGCACGCTGGTGAGCGACCCCGACCACGTGATGCGCTGCCTGGACGCCCTGCACGGCGCCGGCGCCCGGGTCTCGATCGACGATTTCGGCACCGGGTTTTCCTCGCTGTCCTACCTGAAGCACTTCGACGTCGACTACCTGAAAATCGACAAGTCCTTCATCGACCACCTGACCGAGGACGGCAGCGACCGGGCCCTGACCGAAGCGATCGTCGACCTCGCGCACCGGCTCGGCATCGAGGCGATCGCCGAAGGCGTCGAGACGGCCGCCCAGCGCGACATCCTGGCCGCGCTCGGCTGCGACTACATCCAGGGTTACTACTATTCGCCGGCGGTGCCGCGCGAGGCGTTCGAGCAGTTCCTGCAGCGCCAGATGGCGCACTGAGAACCCTGCCGGCCCATATCTTGTATGATCGATATGCACACCCATCGACCAAGGGGCCGCGCATGCGCGCCGCATGAGAGCGCGCTTGCGCGTGGCGGCCCTCTACAAGGAGACGACATGAGCATCGAAAGCAACCAGGACGAATCGCGCGACACCCAGTTGCGCTCCGACGCACTCGAATACCACCGCAGCCCGACACGCGGCAAGATCGAGGTAGCCGCGACCAAGCCCTTGTCGAACCAGCGCGACCTGTCGCTGGCCTACTCGCCGGGCGTGGCGTATGCGTGCGAAGAGATCGCGGCGAATCCCGCCATGGCCGCCGAGTACACCTCGCGCGGCAACCTGGTGGCGGTGATCACCAACGGCACCGCCGTCCTCGGCCTGGGCAACATCGGGCCGCTGGCCTCGAAGCCGGTCATGGAAGGCAAGGGCTGCCTGTTCAAGAAATTCGCCGGGGTCGACGTGTTCGACCTCGAGCTCGACGAACTCGATCCGGACAAGCTGGTCGACGCGATCGCGATGCTGGAGCCCACCGTCGGCGGCATCAACCTGGAAGACATCAAGGCGCCCGAATGCTTCTACATCGAGAAGAAGCTGCGCGAGCGGATGAACATCCCGGTCTTCCACGACGACCAGCACGGCACCGCGATCATCTCGAGCGCCGCCCTGCTCAATGCCTTGAAAGTGGTGGGCAAGGACATCGGCCAGGTGAAGCTGGCCGCCAGCGGCGCCGGCGCGGCGGCGATCGCCTGCCTCGACATGATGGTGAGCCTGGGCGTGAAGCGCGAGAACATTTACGTGGCCGACTCGAAGGGCGTGATCTGGGCCGGGCGCGACGCGAAGATGGAAGAGAACAAGGCGCGCTATGCGCAGGCCACCGATGCGCGCAGCCTGGACGACATCGTGCGGGACGCCGACGTCTTCCTCGGCTGCTCGACCGCGGGCGTCCTGTCGGCCGACATGGTCAAGACCATGGCCGACCGTCCCGTGATCCTGGCCCTGGCCAATCCGGAGCCGGAAATCCGTCCTGAGGTGGCGAAGGCGGCGCGGCCCGACTGCATCGTCGCCACCGGCCGTTCGGACTACCCGAACCAGGTCAACAACGTCCTCTGTTTCCCCTACATTTTCCGCGGCGCCCTCGATTGCGGCGCGACGCGCATCACCGAGGAGATGAAGCTGGCCTGCGTCTCGGCGATCGCCGAACTGGCCGAAGCGGAGCCCAACGACGCGGTGGCGGCCGCCTACGCCGGCGAGGACCTGAGCTTCGGCCCCGACTACATCATCCCGAAACCGTTCGATCCGCGCCTGATGGCGGCCATCGCGCCGGCCGTGGCCAAGGCGGCCGCCGAATCCGGGGTCGCCGCACGCCCGATCACCGACATGGCGGCCTATCGCGAGCGCCTGGCCGAAATGATTTATCACACGGGCTTCTTCATGAAGCCGGTGTTCGCCCAGGCCAAGGCCAACCCGCGCCGCGTGGCCTATGCCGAAGCCGACGACGCACGTGTGCTGCGCGCGGTGCAGACGGTGGTCGACAGCGCGCTGGCGCAGCCGGTGCTGATCGGCCGCGCCGCCGAGATTGCCGCCGCGATCAGGCAGAACGGCCTGCGCCTGCGTGAAGGCGTCGACTACACGGTCGCCGAGTCCGAGGGCGACACCACGCTGCAGGGCACGCAAATGCTGGCCTCGGGCGCCGTCGACGCCCTCATTTGCGGCATGCGCGGCAGCTACGACAGCCACCTGAACCACGTGCGCAACGTGATCGGCATGGCGCCCGGCGCCGGCGTGCTGGCGGCGATGAACGCCTTGGTGCTCGACAAGCTGACCCTGTTCATCACCGACACCTATGTCAACGACAGCCCCTCCGCCGAAGAACTGGCGGCGATCACGCGCCTGGCGGCGGCCGAGCTGCGCCAGTTCGGCCTCGAACCCAAGGTCGCCCTGCTCTCGCATTCGATCTTCGGCTCGTCGGAACGCCCTTCCGCACGCAAGATGCGCGACGCGCGCAGCCTGCTGGAGGCGTCCGACCCAGGACTGGCGGTGATCGGCGAAGTGCATGGCGACGCGGCCCTGTCGGAAGACATCCGGCGCCTGTACCAGCCCGGGGGCGGCTTTGCCGGCAGCGCCAACCTGCTGGTGATGCCGTCGCTCGACGCCGCCAACATCACCTTCAATATCCTCAAGGTCTCCTCGGGCAAGGGCGTGACGGTCGGCCCGATCCTGCTGGGAGCGGCGAAGGCGGTGCACATCCTGAGCCCCAGTGCGACGGTGCGCAGGATCGTCAACATGACGGCGCTGGCGGTGGCCGGCGTGCGCTGACGGAAGACCGCGGCGCAGGCAGGCTGTAGAATCCAGCTTTTGCCTGCGCCCATGACCACACAACCCCACCTTCCCGCCGCCGCAGCGCCGGCCTCCGAACTGGTGCTCGGCCTCGAGGATCGTCCGACGCCGCTGATCGGCATGCTGGCCGCCCTCCAGCACCTGCTGGCGATCATCGTCCCGATCGTCACGCCCGGCCTGCTGATCTGCCAGGCCATCGGCGTCTCGGCGCGCGACACCAACCTGATCGTCTCGATGTCGCTGGTGATCTCCGGCATCGCCACCTTTATCCAGTGCCGCCGCGTCGGGCCGCTGGGCGCGGGCCTGCTGATCGTCCAGGGCACCAGCTTCAACTTCGTCGGGCCCCTGATCGCCGGCGGCACGCTGATGGTCAAGGGCGGCACGCCGGTCGAAGGCGTGATGGCCGCCATCTTCGGCGTCGTGGTCGCGGGTTCCTTCGTCGAGATGGGCGTGTCGCGCATCCTGCCTTTTGTAAAGCGCATGATCACGCCGCTCGTCACCGGCATCGTGGTGCTGATGATCGGCCTCACCCTGATCAAGGTCGGTCTGGTGAGCATGGGCGGCGGCTTCGCGGCTATGTCCAACGGCAGCTTCGCGAACGGCGAGAACCTGCTGTTGTCCGGCGTGGTGCTCGGACTGATCGTGCTGCTGAACCGGGTGCGCATCGTCTGGGTGCGCAGCTGCGCGATCGTCATCGCGCTGGGCGTAGGTTATGCGATGGCGGGCTTCATGGGCCGCCTCGATTTCGCCGGCATGCGCGCGGCGCCGTTGTTCCAGGTGCCGATGCCGCTTCACTTCGGGCTCGATTTCTCCTGGTCGCTGTTCATCCCCATGATCGTGATCTACCTCGTCACTTCGCTGGAAGCCATCGGCGACGTCACCGCCACCAGCAAGATTTCGCGCGAGCCAGTCGAAGGGCCGGTCTGGATGCGGCGCATCAAGGGCGGCGTGCTGCTCAATGGCGCCAACTCGCTGCTGGCAGGCGTCTTCAACACCTTCCCGAGTTCGATCTTCGCGCAGAACAATGGCGTGATCCAGCTGACCGGCATCGCCAGCCGCCATATCGGCGCCTGGATCGCGCTGTTCCTGGTAGTGCTCGGCCTGTTCCCGGCCGTGGCCGGGGTGATCCAGGCGGTGCCAGAACCGGTGCTGGGGGGCGCGGCGATGGTGATGTTCGGCGCGGTGGCGGCGGCCGGCATCAACATCCTGGCCAGCATCCACCTCGACCGGCGCGCGTTGCTGGTGATTGCCGTGTCGCTGGCGCTCGGCCTGGGCGTGACCCAGGTGCCGGAATTCCTGGCGCATATGCCGGCGGCGCTGCGCAACGTGCTGGAATCGGGCGTGGCGACCGGCGGCATTTGCGCGGTGCTGCTGAACTGGTTCCTGCCGGCGGG
>Ga0213835_100682_pt1 | contig 28525 bp, 24 predicted proteins | sample SWPATP01_FD_160576 | JGI IMG/M metagenome (GOLD analysis project Ga0213835, IMG submission 160576) | Coastal seawater microbial communities from Marineland, Florida, United States - SWPA TP0 #1 | ecosystem: Environmental > Aquatic > Marine > Coastal | place: USA: Florida | collected 2016-08-05 | reverse complement strand
AAATGCTGTTCACGGACGAGGAGATCGCCTACCTGCGCGGCCTGCGCTTCATCAAGAGCGACTTCGCCGACTTCCTCACCGTGTTCCGCTTCCAGCGCAAGTTCATCACCGTCGAGACCGACGGGCCGCATCTGCGCATCCGCGCCTGCGGGCCGGTGGTGCACGTGATGGGCTTCGAAATCTATGTGCTCTACATCGTCAACGAGCTGTACTTCCGCCGTTTCGACCAAACCGTGGCGATCGAGGAAGCGCGCAAGCGCCTGGCCTTGAAGGTTGCGCAGTTCCGTGAATTCGAGCGCGAGCCGCAGCGCGAAAATCCCTTCGAATTCTTCGATTTCGGCGTGCGCCGGCGTTTTTCGGGCGAGTGGCAGGACGAGGTCGTCTCGACATTGGCGCGCGAGCTGCCGCAGTTCTTCAAGGGCACCTCGAACGTGCACCTGGCGCGCAAGTACAACCTGGTGCCGATCGGAACCATGGCCCACGAATACCTGCAAGCTTTCCAGGCCTTCCCGGTGCGCCTGCGCGACTTTCAAAAGGCGGCGCTCGAGGACTGGGTGCAGGAATACCGGGGCGACCTGGGCACGGCGCTCACCGACGTGGTCGGGATGGACGCCTTCCTGGCCGATTTCGACCTGTATTTCGCCAAGCTCTTCGACGGCCTGCGCCACGACTCCGGCGACCCGACCGAGTGGGGCGAAAAGGCGCTCGCGCATTACGCCAAACTGCGCATCGACGCGCGTACCAAGCGCCTGGTGTTTTCCGATGCGCTGACCGTGCCCAAGGCCCTCGACCTGTACCGCCACTTCGCCGACCGCGCCATGACGGGCTTCGGCATCGGCACCCAGCTCACCAACGACACGCCCTACAAGGCGCTCAACATCGTCATGAAGCTGGTGCGCTGCAATGGCCAGCCGGTGGCGAAACTGTCCGACACGCCGGGCAAGTCGATGTGCACCGACGAGACCTTCCTGGCCTACCTGCGCCAGGTGTTCAACGTCGCCGAGACCAGCCGCGCGCAGGCCTGAGCGCGCTTCCTAGCCGGCCGGGCGGATTTTCCACAGCTCGGTCGGCAGCGCCGCCGGCGCGTCGGGCTTGAAGTTGGCGCTGTCCTGGATGTGCGAGGTCGTCACATACACCGTACCGTCCGGGCCCTGGCTGAAGGTGTCGGGCCAGCGCAGGCGCTCGTCGTGCACCAGGGTCTGGATAGGTGCGCCGGGCCCCTGGTCCAGGTCGCGCATCCGGATCGCGTTTTCCTCGACGCTGGTGAGCAGCATGGTGTTGCTGCCGCGCGCGATCAGGAGGCCGTCGCTGACGCCGTTCAGGCCGTAGTCCTCGACCTTGTCCGACGCATCCTTGCCAAGCAGGGCCGCGGTGGCGATGCGGTACAGGGTGTCGCCCTTGATCGCCTGCCAGTACAGGTATTCGCCGTCGCCGGAGAGTTCGATGCCGTCGGCCGAGAATTCGACGCCGCGCCCGTCGGGGCGGCGCAGCACCTTGCCGTCGGCTTTGACGTTCAGCCCCTTTTTCATTTGCGTCGCCGGGTCGCCGTCGAGCACGCGCTGCGCCTTGCCGCTGCCGAGGTCGACCACCACGATCGCGCCCTGCACGCCGGAGTCGGTGATATAGGCGGTCTTGCCGTCGGGCGAGAAGCGCACGTCGTTCAGGTAGGACCCCTGTGGCGCCGCCTTGTCGTCGAAGGCGATGGTCTGCTTTACCTTGTCGGTGGCGAGGTCGATCCGCACCAGCTTCGGCCCCTTGTCGACCACATGGCTTTGCGCGGGCGCGGCCGGGTCCAGCACCCACAGGCTACCGCGGCCGTCGGCGACGACGCTTTGCACGCAGACCCAGTGGTCGTCGGGCGTCACCTCATCCTTGCGGGCGTTGCGCCAGCTGTTCCATTCTTCGTCCGGATAGGCCTGCACTTCGCCGCCCGGCAGCAGCTCGGCCACCGACACCGCCGTGTCCTCGGTCCAGCGCGGGAAGTTGACGAAAATGCGGTTGTCTTCGGAGACGGTCACGCCCGTCACCTGGTGCGCGAAACGGGCGACGAGTTCGATGCCGCATTGTCCTGGCTGGAGGCCGAAGCCCGATGGGGTAGTCTTCTTGGTCATGGGTGTCCTTCGTAGGGTGTGGGTGAGTCAGGCCGCCTTGCGCGAACCGGAGGCGGCGGCTTCGGCCTCGTGCGCCAGGCGCTGCTGCAGCATGGCGAGGACGGCCGCCTCTTCGGGCTGCAGGGCATGCAGGTCTTCGATCAATTCCTGCTCGGCGCGCGCGCGCATCGCGTCCAGTACCGCGCCTTCCATGTAGGCGTCGAGCACGGCCGGGTGCACGTAGCACTTGCGGCAGACCGAGGGTGTGTTGCCGAGCTTTTGCGCCACCGTTTCGATGGCGCGTACGATGTTCTTCTTGGCCTGGGCCTCGGAATCGAACTTCTCGAATTCCTGCAGGGCCAGCGCGGCCAGCACGGTGCCCGACCAGGTGCGGAAATCCTTGGCCGTATAGTCTTCGCCGGTGATCGCGCGCAGATAGTCGTTGACGTCGGACGAGTCGATGCTGTGCGTCTCGCCATCCTCGTCGAGATACTGGAACAGTTCCTGGCCCGGCAGCTCGCGCGTGCTGCGGATGATGCGCGCCAGGCGGCGGTCCTGCACGTGGATCTTGTGGAAGACGCCGCTCTTTCCGCGGAACTTGAACTCGACCTTGCTGCCGTCGACGCTGACGTGGCGGTTGCGCAGGGTGGTCAGGCCGAACGATTTGTTGGTGCGTGCGTACTCCTCGTTCCCGACCCGCATCATGGTCGCTTCCAGCAGGTAGACGATGGTCGCCAGCATTTTTTCGCGCGGCAGGCCGGGCAGTTTCAGGGCGCGGTCGACCTCGGCGCGGATGGCCGGCAAGGCCTTGCCGAAATTGATCATGCGCTCGTATTTCGCCTCGTCGCGCACGCTGCGCCAGGTCGGGTGGTAGCGGTACTGCTTGCGCCCGCGCGCGTCGCGCCCGGTCGCCTGCAAGTGGCCGTTCGCCTGCGGGCAGATCCAGACCTCTTGCCAGGCCGGCGGAATCACCAGCGACTTGATGCGCTTGAGCGTGGCCTCGTCCTCGACCGGCTCGCCCTTGGCGGAGGTGTAGCTGAACCCCTCCTTGGCCGGCTCGCGCCGGATGCCGGGCTTGTCGTCGTGGACGTAGCGCAGGCCGGCGGCCTTGGCGACGGCGGGCGGATCGCTGATGGGGGCCGCATCGGGCGGCGTGGTGGCGTCAAGGGTCATGGGAGCGGCTTTCGGGTGAACGAACCCGGCCGATCTTACGCTTTCTGGGTAGGCGCACTGTTCGGGAGCTAACCGAGGAGCGTGCGTGCCGCACTACGCAGGACGGCAGGCGTTTACCGTCAGCGGTATCTCGCTTCGACCAAATCGATTTCGCGCAGCAGCTTGCGCGCCGTTTCGTCGGACAGGGTGCGCGCGTGCACCATCGCCAGGATGGTCTTGCGCTCGGCCGTCAGCGCGGCCAGCCGGTATTCGCGCTCGGCCACCTCGGCCACGCGCACGCGCGCCGGGTCGTAGAGGCCGGCGCCGCCCAGGCGGTGCTCGTAGATGCCGCGCACGTGGTCGACGGCGCTGGCGTGGACGTCGGCGTCGTGTTCCTGGTCGAGGTGGCCGTGCACCGCCTTTTCGATGGCGGCGATCGCGGCGACGGCGGCGTCGTGGCGGGCGTGGTCTTCCTCGGCTTCCGCGCTCGACTCTTCCGGCACCTCGAGCCCCTTCAGCACGCGCGGCAGGCCGATGCTGGCGACCAGCAGCGAGACGATGATGACGGCGCTGGCGTAGAAAATGGCGAGGTCGCGCCCTGGGAAGGGCGCGCCGCCGGGCAGCGTCAGCGGCAGCGTCAGCACGCCGGCCATCGTGATCGCGCCGCGCACGCCGGCCAGCGAGGTGGCGATGACAAGCCGGAAGTTCGGGGTGTACACGTGCTCGCCCTGGCGCCGCGCCTTGAGGATCGTCAGCCGCAGCGAGACCCAGACCCAGACCAGGCGCAGCAGGATCAGGGCCAGGCTGATCGCCAGCGCGGTGCCGGCCAGCGACCAGGGCGTCATGCGCGCATCGAGCCGGGCGTCGTCCAGGGAGCGCTGCACGATCTCGGGCAGCTGCTCGCCCAGCAGCACGAACATCACGCCGTTGAGCGCGAACTGCACCGTGTCCCAGACCACGGCGCGGCGCACGCGGGTGGTGGCCAGCGCGCGCCCCGACAGCTCGACATAGCTCATCGTGATGCCGGCCGAGACGGCGGCCAGGATGCCGGAGGCCGCGAAGTGTTCGGCCACGAGGTAGGCGCCGAAGGGCGTGAGCAGGTTGACCAGGATCGGCGAACCGGGTTCTTCGCCGATGCGCTGGGCCGCCACGCGCTGGACGAAGGAAACGCCGGCGGTGAGCGCGACGCCGCAGGCGATGCCGGCCAGCGCCACCCAGAGGAAGGTGGCCGAGGCCTCGGCCAGCGAAAAGGCGCCCGTCATGGCGGCGGCGACGGCGAAGCGGAAGCACACGAGACCGGTGGCGTCGTTCAGCAGCGACTCGCCCTCCAGGATGTGCATCAGGCGGCGCGGGATCGGCACGCGCGCGGCGATCGAGGACACGGCCACCGGATCGGTCGGCGCCACGATCGCTGCCAGCGCGAAGGCGACCGCCAGCGGCATCTCGGGCACCAGCCAGTGGATCAGGAAGCCCGCGCCCAGCACCGTGAACACGACCAGGCCGAGGGCGAGTTCGAGGATGATGCCCTTGTCGCGGAACAGGCCGACCTTGGGGATGCGCCAGCCGTCGAGGAAGAGCAGGGGCGGCAGGAACAGCAGGAAGAAGATCTCGGGGTCGAGCGTCACGCCATGCCCGAACACGCCGGCGATGACCGCCCCGAGCGCGATCTGCACCAGCGGCAGCGGCAGCGCGAACGGCAGCATGCGCACCAGGTAACCGCTGCCGATCACCGCCAGCAGCATTGCGAGTACTACGCCTACCGATTCCATGCCAGCTCCTTGATGTCGAGCTGGCATGATACGGGAATCGGGACAGCGGCGGCGGGTGCCTACCGCGGATGCTTCTCCGCCGCCGCGTCGGCCAGCAGATCCGACAGCGCCACCGTATTGACCGGCTTGACCATGTACTGGTCGAAGCCGGCCGCCGTCGCGGCGTCGCGGTCTTGCTGGCGGCCGTAGCCGGTCATCGCGACCAGGGTCGCGCCGGTCGCTTGCGGCAGGCGGCGCAGGCGGCGCGCCAGTTCGTTGCCGTCGAAGTCGGGCAGGCCGATGTCGAGCAGGCAGACGTCGGGCGCGAACACGCGCGCGAGGTCGACCGCGTCGGCCGCGCAGTAGGCGATTTCGACGTGGTGGCCGCCGGCGGCGAGGAACAGCTGCAGGGTGTGGACGGCGTCCAGGTTGTCGTCGACCAGCAGCACTTTCAGGGGCTTGACGGCCTGGGCGTGGCCGGCGGTCTGGGCCACCGGCAACGCCACTTCCTGGCTGTGGCGCGGCAGGCGCACCGTGAAGGTGCTGCCCTGGCCGAGGCCGTCGCTGGCCGCGCGCACGGTGCCGCCGTGCAGTTCGACCAGGCTTTTCGCCAGCGCCAGGCCCAGGCCCAGGCCGCCCTGCGAGCGGTCCGGGGTGCGTTCGGCCTGGGTGAACAGGTCGAACACGCGCGACACCAGCTGCGGCTCCATGCCGATGCCGTCGTCGCGCACCGAGAGCACGTAGTCGCCGCTGTCCTCGAACAGGCGCAGTTCGATGCGTCCGCCCTCGGGCGTGTATTTGTTCGCGTTGTTGAGCAGGTTGGCGACCACCTGCACCAGGCGCTTGTGGTCGCCCTTGACCGGCGCCGCATCCGGCGGCAGGTCGAGCACCACGCTGTGGCGGCGCGTCGTGATCAGGGGCCGGATCTGCTCGGCCGCGTCGTCGATCACCTTGCGCAGGTCGAGCACCTGGGTCGACAGCGAGACCAGCCCGCGCGTCACGCGCGAGACGTCGAGCAGGTCGTCCACGAGGCCGGTCATGTGCTCGACCTGGCGCGCGATGATGGCGCAGGTCTGCGTGATCTGGGCGTTATCCGAATGCAGCAGCTTGAGCAGGTGGGCGCCGGTGCTGATCGGCGCCAGCGGGTTGCGCAGCTCGTGCGCCAGCATCGCCAGGAATTCGTCCTTGCGCTGGTCGGCCGCGCGCAGTTCGCGCTCGGCCAGGCCGCGCGCCGCTTCCTTCTTCTGGAGCGTGGCCGCCATTTCGTCGAGCGCTTCGGCCAGCTGGCCGATCTCCTCGCGTTCGTAGGCGATGCCGGAGCGCGCGTCGAGGTCGCCGGCGGCGATCCTGCGCGCCGTGTCCATCAGTTTGCGTACCCGCTGGACGATCAGCACGTCGCCGGCGAGCCAGGCCGCGAGCAGCGCCAGCATGGTGGTGGCGGCAAGACCCACCAGGGACATCAGCTGGGCGCGGCGCGCGCCGGCCGTCACCGTCTCGACCGGAATCCCGATCGTGACCGTGTAGTCCGACAGCGAAGGCGGGCCCACGCGGGCGAAGGTATGCAGGCGCTCGACGTCGTCGTCGCCGCGCAGCACCATGGCGCGCCGGGCGCCGCCCTTGACCGATTCGCGCATGGCCTCGCGCATGGTGGTGGCGACCTTGGTGCCGAACCAGCGCTCCGGGTCGGGACGGCGCGAGATGATGGTGCCGTTGGCGTCGGTCGTCACCAGCATCGAACCGGGCGGCAGGTTGATGTCGGCCACAAAGGTGTCCAGGCCGGCCAGGTCCATCGCCGCGAAGACGACGGCGACGACCTTGCCGCGGCGGTCGATCACGGGATAGGTGAGGTTGATCGTGTGACGCCGGATCACGCGCCCGAACACGTAGTCGCCGGCGATGAAGCGGCGTTCCATGATGGCGCGCTTGAAGTGGGCGCGGTCGCCCAGGTTGACAGGATGGAGCATCGGCACGGCGCTGCAGGAAACGTCGCCGTTCAGCTGGATCAGGCCGAAGTTCACATAGCCTTCGTTGCGGTCCAGGACATCGGCCAGCAGCGCGTTGCAGCGCGGCGTGTCGCCCAGCAGGTCGGGCACGCTGGCGAGATCGACCAAGATCTGCCGTGCGCGCTCGACCGATTGCGCTTCGTTGGCGGCGGCCAGGTTGGTCAGGCGCCGCAGGTTTTCCTCGGACTGCTCGACCGCCTGTTCGCGCTCGCGCAGGCCGCCCAGGATCGTCATCAACGCCAGCGGCAGGATCGCCAGCGCGACCAGCAGCATCAGGCGGCTGCGCAGGCTGCTCAGCCTGAAGAAGGGACGCGCCAGTTTCATCGGTTCGCCATCCGGTCGCCGAACGCCGCCAGGCGCCGCACGCCTTCCATCAGCGTCCAGGTGTCGTCGCAAATGTAGCCGATGCGGATGAAGCCCGGCACGCCGAGCGCGTCGCCCGGCATGATGGCCACGCCTTCCTCGGCCAGCAGGGCCTCGGCGAAGGCTTCGGTGTCGTGCGTGAGCGAGCGCACGTCGCCCCACAGGTAAGGGCCGGAATCCGGGCAGGCCATCTCGATCCAGGGCAGTTCGCGCAGGTGGCGCAGCACCGTGTCGCGGCGCGCGCGGTATTCCTCGATCATGTGCTGCTGCGGGCCGCAGTCGAAGGCGGCGGCGCAGGCCACTTGCGCCAGGTGCGAGGTGGCCGCCGTGATCGGGCCCTGCAGGGTCTGCATCGCTTCGGCGATCGGCTGCGGCGCGAGGGCGAAGCCGAGGCGCCAGCCCATCATCGCGTAGCTTTGCGAGGCCGAGAAGATCGTCACCACGCCCAGTTCGCGCCAGTCGCAGAGGGTGGCGAAGCTGGTGTGCACCTGGCCGAAGCTGAGGTGTTCGTAGCTCTCGTCGACGATCACCTGGACGCCGCGCGCATGCGACCAGGCACACAGGTGGCCGAGTTCTTCCTTCGAATAGACCTTGCCCGTCGGGTTGTGGGGGTTGTTGACGATGACCAGGTCGACCTGCGGACAGGCCGCCAGCGATTCAGGCGTGAACGCGTCGGGCTGGTCGGCCATCACCGGCTCGAGGCCGAGCAGCAGGCAGGTGGTGACGTAGGCCGGCCAGTGCGGCTTGAAGATCAGGATCCTGTCGCCCGGATCGGTCATCGCGTACAGGGCTTCGTAGAGCGCCTGCTTGGCGCCGTTGGTGACGATGATTTCCTCGGCGCGGGCGGCGATGCCGTTTTCGCGCGCGAGCTTGGTGCACAGGCTGCGGCGCACGTCGAGGGCGCCGGCGACGCCGGTATACGGCATGGTGCGCTCGTCCTGCACGGCGCGCGTGACCGCATCGAGCACCGAAGCGGGAGGCGGGAAGTGCGAGATCGCGATCGAGAAATCGATGATGCCCATGCCTTCGTTGCGGAAGCCTTCGACGCGGCCATGCATGGCGGTCGTGGCAAGGGGCCGGGACGCGGCGATGCGGCGTGAAATCTTCATCTTCTTATGTACCGTGAATAATGGTGTCTCCTTGCGGCAGCCGCTGCCACAACATTTCCTGATTGTACTAAATATTTGCACACAGGCGTGCGCGAATGGCGGCAATCGGGCCGTTCCGTTTCCGGCGTGTTCAAAGGCCAACACGGGCGGGCGCGCCGCGGGGGAGGGGATTCTGGTACGGTGATCATTACTGCAATACTGGAGCCGCCATGAACAAGCAAATCGTACGCATGCTGCCGAATGTCGACCCCGCCGAAGCGGCCCGCAAGGGCCTGCTGGCCGAAGGATTCGACGACAACGGCATCGACGTCAACGTGACCACCGACGAAGCCGGCCCCGCCGAGGGCAATTTTTATGTCGGCGACGCGCCCGAAGTGAAAGGCGGCACCGACTACAAGGACGTCTTCAAGCCTGCCGCGCACGGCGACCTGTGCATGATGACGGTGACGGTTGCCGACGCCTCCCAGCTGGAACGCGCGGCGGCCATCCTGGAATACCACGGCGGCGTCGACGTCGACCCCGCGCATCGCCCCTGATGCGCTTGGCGCGTGTCAGCTCCAGCTCAGGTCGGTCTTGCTGAGCGGCAGTTCGCGCACCCGCTTGCCGGTGGCGGCGAAAATCGCATTGCACACGGCCGGGGCGAGCGGCGGCAGCACCGGTTCGCCCAGTCCCGTCACCGGATAGTCGGTCTTCAAGAAGTGGATCTCGATCCTGGGCGGCGTTTCCGGCATGCGCAGCAGCTTGTATTCGTGGAAATTGCTCTGCACGACGCGGCCGCCCTCGATCGTCAGTTCCGGATGCAGCAGCGTCGACAGGCCGTCGATCACCGAACCCTGCACCTGGTTCTCGGCGCCGCTCAGGTTGACGATCTGGGCGCCGATGTCGGTTACCACGACCACGCGGTCGACGGTGAGTTCGCCCGTCTTCGACACCGTCACCTCGGCCACTTCGGCCACGTAGCCGCGGTGGCTGAAGTGGAAGGCGACGCCCGCACCCTGGCCGCGGGCAAATTTCTTGGCGCCCCAGCCCGATTTTTCCGCCACCGCACGCAGCACGTTCTTCATGCGCGCCACGCCATACGGCTGTCCGCGTTCGCCGGTGCCGGGAACGATGTCCTTGTCGCCCAGCAGCTCCATGCGAAATGCGAGGGGATCGCGCCCGGCCGCGTGGGCCAGCTCGTCGATAAAGCTGTGGAAGACCCAGGAAAACACATTGCTGCCCGGCGCGCGCCACGGCCCCATCGGAATGCGGCATTCGAGCGCGGTCTGTTCCAGCAGGCAGTTGGCCAGCCACCGGCCCGGGAACTCGTCGCCCGACAGGCTGCCGCCGCTGCCCGGCTGCAGGATGCTTTTACCCTCGCGCTCGACGCGGTTGGCAAAGGTGACGAAGTGGTTGTGCCAGGCGACCAGCTTGCCCTTGGCGTCGACGCCGCCGCGCAAGTGGTGGAAGCCGCCAGCCCGGAAATGGTCGTGCTGCAGGTCGTCTTCTCGGGTCCAGGTCAACTTCACCGGGGCATTCACCTGTTGCGCGATCGCCGCCGCCTCGACGATGAAATCGGACGACAGGCGGCGCCCGAAGCCGCCGCCGCTGCGGATGATGTGCAGGCTGATCTTTTCCTTGGGGATGCCGAAAGTCGTGCTGACCAGGGCCTGGCCGGCGCCCGGATTCTGGGTCGGTGCCCAAAGTTCCAGCTTGCCGTCCGCCGCCGTGAACCGGGCGGTGCAGTTTTGCGGCTCCATGCTCGCGTGCGAGATGAAGGGGTAGCGGTAGCTGGCTTCGACCGTCTTTGCCGCGCCGCCCAGGGCCGCGCCCACGTCGCCATCCTGGCGCAAGAGCGTCGTGCCCGGCTTGCCGGCGGCTGCCTGGGCTTGCTGTGCGAAACCGGCCCAGCTGTGGGTGCTGCCCACGCCTTCGTCCCATGTCACGGCGAGTGCGCGCCGCGCCTTGAAGGCGGCCCAGGTCGAGCTGGCGACGATCGCCACGCCCGGCCGCAGTCCGTTCAGGTTGTCGGTGCCCGCGACGATGAAGGCGTCCTTGACGCCGGGCATGGCCTTGATGGCGGCGAGATTCGCGCTGACCGGCTTGCCGCCAAACACCGGGCACTTGACGTAGACCGCGTACAGCATGCCGGGCAACTGAATATCGATGCCGAACAGCGGCTTGCCGCTCACGATGGCCGCGTTGTCGACGCCGCCGATGCGGGTGCCGAGCAGGGTGTAGCTGGCCGGATCTTTCAGCTGGACCTGCGCCGGTTCCGGCAAGGGCAGGACGGACGCGGCCGGCACCAGGGCGCCATAGCCGAGCTTGCGGCCGCTCGCCGCGTGGTGGACGGCGCCGTGCGCGGCGCGGCATTCGGCGATCGGCACGCCCCAGGCCTGGCTGGCCGCTTGCACCAATACGGTGCGTGCGGTCGCGCCCAGGCGGTGGAAGTCGTTGTAATTGGTCGGCGTCGAGGTCGATCCGCCGGCGCCCTGGCTGCCGTAGGCCGGATTCAGGTCGCCCTGGACGACGCGCACGTCTTTCCAGTCGATTTCGAGTTCCTCGGCGATCACCATCGGCAGCGAGGTCTTGATGCCCTGGCCGATTTCCGGCTGCTTCGACACCAGCGTGACGATGCCGTCGCGGCCGATGCGGATGAAGACGCTGGGCGAGAAGACATCGCCGGCGCCGTCTTGGGCGGCCAGCACGCCGCCCGGACCCATGCCGATGACGAGGGCGCCGGCGGCGCCGGCTTTCAGGAAGCCGCGGCGCGAGGGGGAGCGGGGCGCGTTCATGCCTTGCCTTTCGCGTCGGCGGCGATGGCGGCGGCGCGGTGGATGCCGGCGCGGATGCGGGTATAGGTCGCGCAGCGGCACAGGTTGCCGGCCATGGCCGCGTCGATCTGGGCGTCGGTGGGTTGTGGATGCTGTTTGAGCAGGGCGCAGGCGCTCATGATCTGGCCCGATTGGCAATAGCCGCACTGCGGCACGTCGAGTTCCTGCCAGGCCAGCTGCAGCGGATGCTGGTGCTGCTTGTGCAAGCCTTCGATGGTGGTGATCTTCGCCTTGCCGATGCTCGACACCGGCAGCAGGCAGGAACGGGTGGGCGCGCCATCGACGTGCACGGTGCAGGCGCCGCACTGGCCCGCGCCGCAGCCATACTTGGCGCCGACCAGGCCGAGGCCGTCGCGCAGCGCCCACAGCAGCGGGGTGTCGGCTTCGACCTCGACCCGTTGCGGCTTGCCATTGATGTTCAGGGTGTACGTACGCATCGACTCTTCCTTGCCTGGATATTCAAGCCCGGCATCGTATCAAATGGCGGCAAGGAAGAGTGTGCCTAAAGGAAAGTTTACTGTCGGGCCGGCTCAGATACCCTCAGGATAGGTTTCCGGCGGCTCGCCGGAATGCCAGCCGCTGGTCGCGTCCAGCGGCAGCAGCGCCTCGGTGCGGTCGATGTGGACGATGGCGTCGAATTGCTCGGCCAGCCGGGCGTGGAAATAATGGCTCTGGCGCTCGGTGCGCGGCAGGTATAACACGCCGATCGCCCGCTCCAGGCGCGGTTCGAGCAACAGGCGGCGCACGCCGGCGTCGTCGCGCAGGTTCAGGTAATAGCGCGGCAGGCCGACGTGGTGCAGCAGTTCCTCGTGGCTGCCGGCCAGGCCGGGACGCACGCGCTTGCGCTCGGCGGGGCCGTCCCATTCGGAGGCTGCCGTGACGTGGCCTTCGTAGGTCGAAAAACCGATCAGGCAAGTCTGGCCCGGGTAGGCCTTGCGCGCCAGTTCGCCGACATTGAATTCGCCCATCTCGCGCATGGAAGTCGCGCGGGCGTCGCCGATATGCGAATTGTGTTCCCAGACCACGATTTTGGACGGTTCGCCGCCGCGCGACAGATGGCGGGCCAGGGCGTCGAGGGTTTCGGCCATGTGGCCGTCGCGCAGGTTCCAGGACGAGACCCGGCCGCGGAACATGGTGCGGTAGTATTCTTCGGCGTTCTTGACGAGGCGCGCATTCTGCTGGGCGTAGAAGAAGGCGTCTTCGCTATCGACGTCGCCGCCCTGCATGGTGTCGAAAGCGCGTTGCTGGAGTTCCTGCAGCTGGGCCAGCACGCCTTGCTGGCAGGATTCGGACATGCCGATCCCGGTGGCATAGCCGTAGTGCTGGCTGTCTTCGCCGTAGTGGTCGAAGCAGGCGTAGCGCCGCCGCGCCGCTTCAAAGGCATTCCGGTCCACCCGTTCGAGGTAGTTCAGCACTTCGCGCACCGAAGTGAACAGGCTGTAGAGGTCGAGGCCGTAGAACCCGACCCTGGGGCCGGCGTGCAGGCCGGCGTTATGCGTGCGCAGCCAGTCGGCGAACTGGACGACGTCGGCGTTGCGCCACATCCAGGCCGGAAACCGTTCGAAGCCGGACAGGGCCGCGTTGGCATCGGCATCGGCGCCTTCGCCGCGCACGTAGCGGTTGACGCGGTAGGCGTCGGGCCAGTCGGCTTCGACGGCGACCGCGGTGAAACCCTTTTCGCGGATCAGGCGCTGGGTGATGCGCGCGCGTTCCGCGTAAAACTCGTGGGTGCCGTGGGTCGCTTCACCGAGCAGCACGAAGCGGGCCTCGCCCACGAGTTTCATGAGGGCGTCGTAGTCGCCCGGCCCGCCCTCGAGCGGATGAGCGGCGGCGGCAAGCAGCGCCGCGCTGGTGTCGATCGCCGCCGTCATGGCCTCAACGCATGGCAGTAACGGTCAGTGCAGGAAGCGCCCGCGCGGCTTGTCGCGTTGCGCGGCATCGTGCGGGATGGCGCCGCGCTCGATGAACTGCTTCATGCGCGCCAGGTCGTCATCCATCTGGCCTTTCGGGTCGGACCCGAACAGCGAAGCCACGGCATGCCCGAGCGCCCCGGCCGGCGGCGAATACGACAGGCGCACAGTGACCAGGGTGCCGCCGCGGTAGGGTTCGAATTCGACCGAGCCCGCATTGGGGATCTGGGCGCCGGGTTCGCTGCGCCAGGCCAGGCGGCGGTTCTTGCGCTGTTCGGTGAGCACGGAATCGAACTCGAACTGGGTGCCGGCCGGACCTTGCACGGTCCAGTGCGAGCGGCGTTTGCCGATGTCGCGCACCTCGACCACGTGCGACATGAAGCGCGGGAAGTTCTCGTAATTGGCCCACAGGTCGTAGACCTCGTCGGGTGCGGCATCGATGCGGATCGTTTTTTCCAATTCGATGGGCTTGGCGCGGCCGCCGCCCAGCAGGTTCGAAACGACCGAGCCGCTGCCGCTGCCGCGTACGGCCAGCGCCAGGCCGGCCACCCCGGCCGCGGCCGCCAGCGGCGAGCGGCGGAACAAGCCGATCAGGCCCAGGATGCCGCCGCCGACCAGGGCCGGATTGCGCAGCAGCGAGGCCACCAGGTCGCGCTCGTCGAGGTGCAGGGCGCGGCCGGCGCTTCCGGCGGCCTGGCTGGCCATGCGGCCGAAGCGCGATGCCGCGGCGCCGGCGCTGTCGGCGGCCGAATCGATCAGGTGCGAGGCGCTGTCGACGGCGTCGTCGTAGGTGCGGCGGGCCGAACCGTTAGGCTTGGCCGATTCCAGCACGCGGCTCGCGCGCGAGGCGGCTTCGTCGGCATATTTGCCGGCGCGGGTGCCGGCCTCGTCGATATATTTGCCGGCCGTGCTGCGCGCTTCGTCGAGGTATTTGCCGGCCGTGCTGCTGGCCTCGTCCAGGTATTTGCCGCCGGTTTTGGTGGCATCGTCGAGCAGGTCGCCGGCGGCATCGCCGGCGTGGCGTGCCGCAGAACCGATGCGCTCGCCAATGCCGTGCCATGCATTGCCGAGCGCACTGCCGGTGCGCGATCCCGCATTCTTCAGGGCCGTGGTCGACGTGGCCCGGCGGGCGCTGCCGCGGTCCGGGTCGAGCAGGTACATCAGCAAGGCGCCGGCGGCGGCCCCGCCCACTAATTTGGCAAGGTCTGCGGCTTCCAGGCTATGGTCGGTGGTCGTTGGATATCTCATGTTGTGTCCTCTCCTTTGATGTGGTGCAGTTGTTCGTGAGGCTGGCGGTCTTCCTGGCTGCGCCAGGCCATCGCCAGCAAATCCTGTACTTCTTCGTCGCTCGTCTGGTCGAACGTGTCGTACCACTGGCTCACCGCGCGAAAATACGGCGGCGCAGCCAGGCACACCAGTTCGTCGGCCTGCGCCGCCAGCACGGTGAGCGTGTCGGGCGGCGCCACGGGCGCCGCGACGACGACGCGTCCGGCTCCCTGTTGGCGCGCGACCTGGACCGCGGCCTGCATCGTCGAGCCGGTGGCAATGCCGTCGTCGACGATAATGACGCTGCGCCCGCTGAGCGTCGGCAGCGCCCGGCCGCCCCGGTAGAGGCGGGTGCGCCGTTCGATTTCAAGCAGTTCGCGCGCGGCGATCGCGTCGATCTGTTCCTGCGTGACGCCCATCAGGCCCGGCACGCCCGCTTGCACTACCAGCACGCCGCCGCTGCCGACGGCGCCGATCGCGTACTCGGGCTGGCGCGGCAGGCCCAGCTTGCGTACCAGCAGGATGTCGAGCTCCAGTCCCAGCGCCATGGCCACCGCGAAGGCGACCGGGACGCCGCCGCGCGGCAGCGCCAGTACGATGGCCTCGCGCTGGTGCGCATACGCGCCGAGCGCTGTTGCGAGCAGCTTGCCGGCCTGCGCGCGGTTCTTGAAACGGCGGACATCGGCCATTCTGTCGCTTCTCCAGGCATGCCCGACCCAGCCGCCCGGCATGCCCGTAAACCATTACTGGACGTCGATCCGGCGCGCCGCGCTGCCCTGTTTCTTCGGCAGCGTCAGGTGCAGGACGCCGTTGTCCAGCCTGGCCTGCGCCGCTCCCTCGTCGACTTCGGACGGCAAGGTAAAGCTGCGCATGAACTTGCGTGCTGAGCGTTCAGAATAAACCACGTTCTCGCCCTCGCGTCGCTCGTTTGCCTTGCGGCATTCTCCTTCGATGGTGACGCGCTGGTGATCGATCGCCACCTTCAGGTCTTCCTTCTCGACGCCCGGCATTTCGGCCTGTACTTCGAAGGCTTGTTCGTTTTCGCGCAGGTCGATGCGCGGGATGCTGGCGCCATCGTCCAGGCGCCCGATGCCACCCAGGGCCATGGGGGCGAAGAAATCTTCGAACATGCTTTCGACGAGACGGCCAAAACCGTCCTCGACCGAACCGGGACGGTAGGCCGCCAGGGGCGTGCTGCCTCTCCTGACGAGGTTCATGATGTGCTCCTTTCTTTCGCTTGAATAGCAATGCGCGGCGTGGGGCCGCACCTGATTTATAGGGCGCGCAGGACGCATTTTCAAGGGGAGAGGCCTGCCGCCGCGCGCGTGCCCCGGAGGGGATTTGCGCGAGGGCAGAAAGGGTGCAACCGACCGGAACTGAAGGTGTTTCCGGTGGTCGAAATGACGGGAGAGAAGCGGAAGTGCGGGTCAGCCGAGCTGGCGGCAGTGGTGGTGCAGGTGCTCCTCGACAAAGGTCGAGATGAAGTAGTAGCCGTGGTCGTAGCCGGCATGGCGGCGCAGGGTCAGGGGCTGGCCGGCGCTGGCGCAGGCGGCTTCGAACACGTCCGGGTTCAGCTGGTCCGGCAGGAACTTGTCGGCCAGGCCCTGGTCGATCAAAATCCCTTGCGGGAAGCGCACCGCACCGTTCGCCACCAGTTCGCTGGCGTCGTAGCTGCGCCAGCTTGCCTTGTCGGCGCCGAGATAGCCGCCGAAGGCTTTTTCGCCCCAGGGGCAGCGCGAGGGCGCGGCGATCGGCGCGAAGGCCGATACGGAGCGGAACAGTTCCGGGTTGCGCAGGGCCAGCACCAGCGCGCCGTGTCCGCCCATCGAGTGGCCGAAGATGCCGCAACGCGCCGCGTCGAGGCCGAATTCGGCCAGCACCAGTTCGCGCAGTTCCAGCACGTAGCTGTACATCCGGTAATGGCGCGACCAGGGTTCCTCGGTGGCGTCGACATAGAAACCGGCGCCCAGGCCGAAGTCCCAGCTCTCGCTCTCGCCCGCCACGCCGGCGCCGCGCGGGCTGGTGTCGGGCATGACCAGGGCCAGGCCTTGCTCGGCGGCCACACGTTGGGCGCCGCCCTTGGTGGCGAAGGTTTCTTCGGTGCAGGTCAGGCCGGCCAGGTAGAACAGCACCGGCAATGATTTGCCCTCGAAGCCGGGCGGCAGGTAGACCGAAAAGCGCATCGGCAGGCCGATGGCGCTGGAATCGTGCTGGTAGAAACGCTGGACGCCGCCGAAACAGGCGTGTTCGCTGAGCAGGGTGGGCATGGGAAGGCTCCTGATGTTGATACCGCAAGTATGCCAGTTCGGCCAGCCGGCCGCCGGGCGGCTCAGACCAGGCCGAACGCGCCCAGCAGCGCACCGGCGCCCAGCACCCAGAGCAGATGCAGTTTCGTGCGCCAGATGACGAGGCAGCTCGCCAGCGCGAGCAGCCAGAGCGGCCATTGCACGCCCGCCGCGTCGGCCGAGCTTGCCAGAATCCAGGCGGTCGACAGCAGCAAGGCGATCACCACCGGCGCCATGCCCTGTTTAAACGCGCGTACCGCGCGCAGTTCGCGGTTGCGGTGGCCCCACTGCGCCACCTGGTAGGTGAAGACGGTCGAGGGCAGCAGGATGCCGGTCATCGTGGTGGCCATGCCGAGGAAGGCGGCCGCGGTGCTGCCCGCGTTCATGCCGACCTTCCAGCCCATGAGGGCCACGAACAGCACGTTCGGCCCCGGCGCGGCCTGCGCCAGCGCGATCGAATCGTTGAACTGGGCCTGGGTCAGCCAGCCGTGCTGCTCGACCAGGAAACGGTGCATTTCGGAGGTGGTCGAAATCGCCCCGCCGAGCGACATCAGGGACAGCAGCAGGTAGTGAGCGAACAGGTTCAGCCAGTCGTGCCAGTCGAGCGTGATATGGATGGCCGTGTTCATCGCAGCGTCCGGTAGGCCAGCACGCAGCCGAGGCTGCCCAGCGCGAGCAGTACGTAAAACAGCGGGAACTTGAGCAGCGCGACCAGCACGAAGCCGGCCGCGCCGATCGCCAGGCACCAGGGCAGGGGCACCGGGCTGCGCTTGAGCGAGGCGGCCATCTTGAGGCCGGCCGCCGCGATCAGCCCGGCCGAGACCGCCGCCATGCCGCGCAGGGCGCCGATGACCTGGGGATTGTCGGCGAAGCGCGCATGCAGGGTGACCAGCAGCAGGATCAGCACCAGCGGCACGGCCAGCATGCCGGACAGGGCCGCCAGGGCGCCGCGCAGGCCGAAATAGCGGGCGCCGATCATCATCGACAGGTTCACCACGTTCGGCCCCGGCATGATCTGCGCGACCGCCCAGTCTTCGACGAATTCGTCCTGGGTCAGCCAGCGCTTGCGCTCGACCATCTCGCGCTGCACCACCGCCAGCACGCCGCCGAAGCCCTGGAGGGCGAGGATGGTGAAGGCAAGGAAAAGCGCGAGCAGGGAAGCGGGGCGCGGGTGGTCGAGAGCGGGCTGCCCGGGCGTGGTGGGAGAAGTCATCGCGCCATTATCGCGCGCTGTCGGCTTTCTGTCATGCAACGAGGTGGGCCGATCCCGCGCCTGGTTCAGCCGCCGCCGATGCCGCGCATCACGCGGCCGCTGCCGCCGCACTGCGGACATGGCTTGCCGTCGGCCAGTTTGCCGCTGCCGGCGCAGGCTTCGCAGACGTCTTCGCCGGCGCCCGGCGTGCCGGGAGCGGCTTCGTCGCCAGGATTCAGGTCGGGTTCGGGAGTCGTTGCCATGGATGCCTCGCAAGTGGTTGGACAGGCCGGCCATTCTAGGGAGATCGTGGCCGTGGCGGCGCGCATTTGGCAACGCGTCTGTACAACTATTTCGCACGTACGATAAGAAGTTGACATTGACATTGATCTTTATTAATGAATACTCGTTAAGGCAAAACATTCAACCCGACAAGCCGAGGTCACAATGGAGCATTCCGCAGTCAAGTCAACAGCCGCACTGGCCGCCACCATCGATGCCCGTACCGATGCGCGCCAGCGCGTGATCGTCGACGCCGGCATCGCCGTCCAGGGCAGCAGCAACACCATGTCCGCGGTCGAGTACCTGCGGACACGCGATATCCGTTCGCACGTCATCGAACGTGTCCTGCTGGAACCGCACCGGCGGCGCTCCGGCTCCTGAAAGTTTCCCGATGCGGGGTCATTGCGATGCAATAAAGGTAACTTTGTTGCGGGTTTCCGGTCTTGGTTATACACATTAATTTCTTTTTTTCATCTCCGGCCCTTCCGCATATATTCTTGCGAATGATCTCGCAAGTCATTGATTTTTCGTGAATTGGACGCTGCCCGTGGAATGGGCAAGTTGTTGAAAGCCGCATGCGGACGGCATTTCAGCCTGTCAAGCCCTGGCTTTTCCACAAAGTTATTCACAGAGATTGTGGATATCCGGAAAAGTTGTTTAGTTACGGCTACTTAGCGCCTGCGCGTCGCGTAGAGCAGGCTCGCTCCCCTGGCAACGCGCATCCTTTTTACGACAGGACGGGGCGGCGCAAGTGCAAAATGCACTTGCGGAGCGCTACTGGACAAATGTACAGTTGCAGGGTTTCCAATCTGCCACCGGTTTTGCCCCTCCTTATGTCCGCTGCCGCCACGCTGGTTCCCCCTGTCGACGATCCCTTCGCCAGCCTCAATCCCGAGCAGCGCGCGGCCGTCGAGCACGACATCGACGCGCCCGCCAGCCGGCCGCTGCTGGTCGTCGCGGGCGCCGGGTCCGGCAAGACGAATACGCTGGCGCACCGGGTGGCGCGCCTGATCATGAAGGGCGCCGATCCGCAGCGCATCCTGCTGCTGACGTTTTCGCGGCGCGCCGCCAACGAGATGACCCAGCGCGCCGGCAACGTGCTGCAGCGGATCATGGGCGGGCGGGTCGAGGGCGCCGCCGCCTTGCCCTGGGCCGGCACCTTCCACAGCATCGGCGCGCGCCTGCTGCGCGAGTTTTCAGGACGTATCGGCCTGGACGAATCGTTCACCATCCACGACCGCGGCGACTCGGAAGACCTGATGGGGCTGGTGCGCCACGAGATTGGCCTGACCCAGACCGCCAAGCGCTTTCCGCTGAAAGGCACCTGCCTGTCGATCTATTCGCGGGTGGTGAATTCGCGCGAGCCGCTCGACCTGGTCTTGCAAAGCACGTTCCCGTGGTGCGTGGAATGGGAGGCGGAACTGAAACGCCTGTTCGGCGCCTATGTCGACGCCAAGCAGGAGCAGAACGTGCTCGACTACGACGACTTGCTGCTGTTCTGGGCCGAGATGGCCTCCGATCCTGAACTCGGCCCCGAGATCGGCGCCTTGTTCGACCACGTGCTGGTCGACGAATACCAGGACACGAACCGCTTGCAGGCGGCCATCATCACCGGCATGAAGCCCGATGGCGCCGGCGTGATGGTGGTCGGCGACGATGCCCAGTCGATTTATTCCTTCCGCGGCGCGACGGTGCGCAATATCCTTGATTTCCCCAAGCAATTCTCGCAGCCGGCGCAGCTGATCACGCTGGACCGCAATTACCGCTCGACCCAGCCGATCCTGGACGCCTCGAATGCCGTCATTGCCGCGGCGCTCGAGCGCCATGCCAAGACGCTGTGGACGGACAAGGTGGCGAGCAGCCTGCCGCAGCTGGTGCTCATTCCCGACGAGGCCGAGCAGGCGCGCTGGGTGTGCAACCGCATCCTCGAGCAGCGCGAAGCCGGCATCAAGCTCACGACCCAGGCCGTGCTGTTTCGCGCCGCCAGCCATAGCGCGGCACTGGAACTGGAGCTGATGCGCCGGAATATCCCCTTCGTCAAATTCGGCGGCCTGAAATTCCTGGAGGCCTCGCACATCAAGGACGTCCTGGCCGTACTGCGTTTCGCCCAGAATCCGAACGGGCGGATGGCCGGCTTCCGGGTGCTGCAACTAATCCCGGGCATCGGCCCGGCCACTGCCACGCGCCTGCTCGATGCGGTGGCAGTGGCGCCGGAAGCGAGCGATGCGGTCGAGGCCTTCGCGGCGCCGTCCAGGAGCCAGGGCGACTGGCAGGCCTTCGTGGCCCTGTACCGGCGCCTGCGCACGCCCGGACTGCGCTGGCCGGCGGACATCGAGCTGGTGCGCGACTGGTATCTGCCCCACCTCGAGCGCCTGCACGACGACGCCACGGTGCGCGCGGCCGACGTCGCCCAGCTGGCCGCGCTGGCGGGCAGCCACGGCACCCGCGAAAGTTTCCTGGCCGAGATCACGCTCGACCCGCCCGAGGCGACCAGCGACCGCGCCGGCCCGCCGCTGCTCGACGAGGATTATTTGATCCTGTCGACGATCCATTCCTCCAAGGGGCAGGAATGGAAATCGGTGCACGTGCTCAATGTCGTCGACGGCTGCATTCCGTCCGACATGAGCACCGGCAGCGCGGAAGAGATCGAAGAAGAGCGGCGCCTGCTCTACGTGGCGATGACGCGCGCCAAGGAGCACCTGCACCTGGTGGTGCCGAACCGCTTTTTCATCAAGCAGCAGTCGCAAATGGGCGACCGCCACGTGTATGCGGCGCGCACGCGCTTCGTCACGCCGGCCATGCTCAAGCATTTCGAGGAATGCGTGTGGATCACGGCCGACACGGCGAAATCGAAAAAACCGATGCCCGAGAGCGTGCGGATGCTGGTGCGCGACCGCGCACGCAATGCGTGGAAATAATTACTTATCCCCCGTTGTAGGACTTTGTAGGAATCTTCTGATGCCGAGTCCGTTCACCAAACCACATGGCGTGCAAGCCATTGATTTTAAAGGGGACTATTTTTGCCTGTAGATTGGGCATTTTGTTGAAACCCGCATCAATACTGCGCTTGCGGCTTGTCAAGAGGCGCTTGTCCACATAGTTATCCACATTTCTTGTGGATATCGCAGCAAGATGAATAAAATCAATGACTTAGCTTGGTTTGTTTGCGATTGATCAAATCTTCGCCGGTCGGGGCCAGTTCTCGGCTGTGAGCAAAATTACAACGCCGACTGTGCCTCCGGTCAACGCCAGGGCTCGACCTTGCAGCCGGCGAGGTCGAGCTGCTTCAGCTTGACCGGCCCATACCATTCGTCGACATGGACGAAGCCACCCTTGCGGTGGATCCAGGCATGCTGTTTTTCCTTGTTGATGACGGCCGAGTGCGAGTAGCCGTCCGGCACTTCCCACCCCTTGTTAAAAAGGCGAATCAGCACCAGGTCGTCGACCCGCGTGCCCCGCTCCAGCGGCCGCGCCACTTTCGGCAACGGTTTTTTGAAGCCCGAAAAGCCGATGCCGACGTCGTCGACGAGCCGGTCGGCCACCGGGCAGGCCGCCGCGGCGGGCAGGGCCAGCGTCAAGGCCGCCACGAAACCGAATAACTGTCGCATGCATTACTCCTTGGTCTGCATCAATGCCGTCAAGCGCTGTAGTTCGGCCAGGAAGCGTTCGCAGGCCAGGGCGGGCGGCCACGGCTCCCAGGGAACGCAGCCGTACGCGGCGGCCAAGGGATCGTCCTGCAGCACGGCGGCGCGGATTTTCAGCGTGCCGCGCACTTCTTCGCGCGACCAGCCCGCCACGTGCACCGCTTCGCTGGCGGCGGCGAGGCGGTCGGCGCGCTTGTGGCGCGCGTGCTCGTGCGGCGTCCACGACGGCAGACCATAGCGCAGGAAGACGGCATGCTCCAGGCGTTTACTCAAGTCGCGGAAACCCTCGCCCAGGAAGGGTTTGATCACCGACAAGGCATCGAAGCCGAGCAAGCCTTCCTCGGCGTCGTGCAGCAGTTCGCGCAGTTCCCGCAGCGGATCGACCCGGCCGCCAAGGGCCGCGCGCTGCAGCAGCATCACCGTGATCGAATGCTGGGCCACCGACAGCGGCAGCGGCCAGGCCGAATGCCCGCCCCAGCGGTAGGTGCGCGCCAGGCCGAGGGCGAGGTCGGCGTCGTCCCAGTCGAAGGGCGTCGGGTTCAGCAAGTCCAGGCGTTTGCCCGAGGGCATGCGCACCCAGGCGCGTTGCCCGGTCATCAAGTGGGAAGGAGGGTGGTTCTCATACGCCGATTTTACACAGGGAGATGTGCTCAGGACGGTTTGATCCATGCGAATATGGCGAAATGGCGGTGGCATACACTGGATCGGTTTTTGCCACACTGTCCGGAGGCGCCGTGATGGAGACAATGAAGCGGTTCGAGTGCGACGTGCTGGTCGTCGGCGGCGGCATCAACGGCGCCGCGATCGCGCGCGACGCGGCCGGGCGCGGCCTGCGCGTGGTGCTGTGCGAGAAGGACGACCTGGCCCAGCATACGTCGTCGGCGTCGAGCAAACTCATCCACGGCGGCCTGCGCTATCTCGAACACTATGAGTTCGGCCTGGTGCGCAAGGCGCTGGCCGAGCGCGAAACCCTGCTGCGCTGCGCGCCCCACATCATGCATCCGCTGCGCTTCGTCATGCCGCACGACGCCGGCGGGCGTCCGGCCTGGATGATCCGCGCCGGACTCTTCCTCTACGACCGGCTGGCGCGGCGCGAATTCCTGCCCGGTTCGCACGCGCTCGACCTGCGCTCCCACCCGGCCGGCAGCGCCCTGCAGCCGCAGTTCACGCGCGGCTTCATGTATTCCGACGCCTGGGTCGACGATGCGCGCCTGGTCGTGTTGAATGCCGTCGATGCCAGCGAGCGCGGCGCCGTGATCCTGACCCGGGCCCGCTGCGGCGCCCTGCGACGCCAGAGCGACGGCTGGAGCGCGGCGATCGAGGGGCAGGACGCGCGCTTCCACGTCCATGCGCGCTGCCTGGTGAACGCCGCCGGACCGTGGGCGGCGCGCTTCCTGCTCGGCGCCACCAACACGCCCGGCGAGCGCGCGCTGCGCCTGATCAAGGGCAGCCATATCGTCGTGCCGCGCCTGTTCGAGCACCCGCATGCGTATATCTTCCAGCATCCGGACGGGCGCATCGTCTTCGCGCTGCCCTACGAGGGCGCGTTCACCCTGGTCGGCACCACCGACGTCGATTACCGGGGCGAACCCGACAAGGTCGCCATCAGCGCCGAGGAAGTACTCTACCTGTGCCAGCTCGTGAACCGCTATTTTCGGCGCGCCATCGGCCCGGGCGACGTGTTGTGGAGTTATTCCGGCGTGCGTCCGCTGGTGGAGGACGACGCCGCCGCCAGTGCGGCCGCGGCCACGCGCGACTACCGCCTCGAACCCGACCGCGCGGGCGCGCCGCTGCTGTCTGTCTTCGGCGGCAAGATCACCACCAGCCGCAAGCTGGCCGAACAGGCGGTCGACTGGATCGGCGGGGCGCTCGGACGCGCGGCGCCCGCCTGGACCGTCAACGCCTGCCTGCCGGGCGGCGACCTGTGCGGGCCGGGCCCCAGCACGCGCGCCGTGCTGGAATTCGACGCCTGGCGCGCACGCCAGGGTGCGCGCTATCCGTGGCTCCCGGCGCCGCTGCTGGCGCGCTATGCCCGCGCCTATGGCACGCGGCTGCACACCTTGCTGGCGCGCCGCAACGCGCTGGCGGACATGGGGGCCGAAGTCGTGCCGGGGCTGTACGAGGCCGAGATCGATTACCTGCTGGCCCACGAATGGGCCAGGAGCAGCGCCGACATCCTGTGGCGCCGCACCAAGCTCGGGCTGCACGTGGCGCCCGGCAGCGCGGCGCTGCTGGACGAGTGGATCGGCGCGCGCCAGGGAGCGCCGGTGCTGTGATCACTTCGGCTGCCGCGCCAGCCAGGCATCGATCTCCGGCAGGCGCTCGCGCCGCACCTTGATGCGGTCATTGATCCCGACGATCGCCGTCTGCGCATCGCGCCGCGCGTCAAGCGCGATATGGGCTTCGGCATAGGCCTTGACCTTGCCGGCCATCGACGCCGTGGCGGCATTCCCGGCCAGTCCGGGCAGGTAGCGGCTGCGCGAGGTGGCGTCGACCCGCTCGTTGACCGCCTTGATGTTGGCCAGCGCGAAATCGAAGGCCAGCTCCGGATGGGTGTGCGACACCATCGCGATCATCGCCGCGCCGTTGGTGGCGCCCGGCTCGTCGGACAGGGCCAGCGCCAGCGCCCGTTCGGCCAGCGCGCGGTCGGCGCTCGAGGCCAGCAGGGCGTACAGCGTGTCCTTGATCATCGGCGATTTTTCCGCCTGCGCGGCGCTGCGCATCGCGTCCCAGGTCGCGCCGTCGGCATGCTCGGCGACGACCGCCAGGATGGTCTTGCGCAGCGCGCCGGGGACGGCGGCCGGGTCGCTGTCGATGGCCGCGTAACGGCGCCGCGCTTCGTTGACCGTGCCCTGGTCGCCCAGGTGGCTGAGGGTGGCGATCAGGTTCGCGCGCAGGATGGCGCGCGAGGTCGGCTCGCCGGCCTGCGCGTTCCAGCCTACCTGCGCCATCACCGGCGCCAGCCGCGCCAGCGCATAGGCGTCGAGGCGCGCGCGGCCGGCCGTGTCGTCGCCGTACATCGCGTGCAGGCCGTCGAAGCCGCCGGCGATGCGGGCCCACACCTGCGGGTCGGCGTTCGCGGGCGTGGCCTGGGCCAGGTCGAGGAAGTTCGAGGCCGGCTGCAGGCCCGCCAGGCCGAGGGCCCAGGTATCGGCCAGCATGCCGATCTGGTCGATCGGCGCCAGCGTGGCGAAGCCGTCCGCCAGCCGGGCGAAGGCGCGCGGCGCGTACAGGGTGCGGTAGTAGCCGCTCTGGCCGGCGTTGACGACCGCCGCGCCGCAGCCGGGCAGGCTGACGCTGCCCTTGCCGCCGGCGACCAGCGTGCGCGCCGTGGCCGTGCCGCCGGCGATCCCGGCGATCACGGGCACGCGCCAGGACAGGGGCTTGCGCGCCGGATGGTCGCGCGAGAATTCGCTTTGGGTCAGCGCGACCGTCATGCCGCCGCCCTTGCATACCGGCTCGGCCACGCGGATCAGCGGCACGCCCGGCTGCAGCGTGAAGTCGTGGGCGATCGCCGTGACCGGCGTGGCGGCGGCGCGTTCGACCTGGCGCCACAGGTCGCCCGAGGCCGTATTGCCGTAGGCGTGTTCGCGCATGTAGGCGCGCACCCCGCGGCGCCAGGCGTCCTCGCCGACATAGGCCTCCAGCATGCGGATCACCGCCTCGCCCTTCTGGTAGGTGATTTCGTCGAAGGCCTGGCTGGCCTGCAGGGCGGTGGCGACGTGCTGCACCACCGGGTGGGTGGTGGCCAGCGCATCGCGCCGCATGGCGCCGTCGCGCGCGCTCACGGTCTCGAGGTGGGTGTTCCATTCCGGATGCAGGCGCGCCGTCATGCGCGACTCCATCCAGGAGGCGAAGCCTTCGTTCAGCCAGAGGTCGTCCCACCAGCGCATGGTGACCAGGTCGCCGAACCACTGGTGCGCCATTTCGTGGGCCGCGGTGGCGAAGATTTCCTGCTTGTCGCGCTGGGTCGAAATGGCCGGGTCGAGCAGCAGCGCGTATTCGAAGGTGAAGATCGCGCCCCAGTTTTCCATCGCGCCGAAGAACTGGCTGCGGCCCGGGCCGGCGATGTTGTCGAGCTTGGGCAGCGGATAGCGCACGCCGAAATACTCGTTGTACTCGCGCAGCACCGCTTGCGAGGCCTCGAGCGCGAAGGCCGCTTGCGGCAGGCTGCCGCGGCGCGTCACCACGCCCAGTTCGGTGCCGTCGACGCTCGCCGTGGCCCGTTCGAAGTCGCCCAGGGCGAAGAACAGCAGATAGGTCGACATCTTCGGCGTATCGGCGAAGCGCACGCTCACGCGCCCGTCGGGCAGGGGCGTGCTGCTTTGAATCGGCATGTTACTGACGGCCATTTCGCTTGACGGAACCGTGACGCGCAGCGCGAAACTGGCCTTGAAGGCCGGCTCGTCCCAGGACGGGATCATGCGCCGCGCGTCCGAATTTTCGAACTGGGTGAACAGGGCGCGCCGTTTTCCCGCAGCGGTGTCGTAGTCGAGCGAGAACAGGCCGACGGCCTGGCTGCCGATGCTGCCGGTGTAATCCAGGGCCAGCGTGTAGCGGCCGCGCGCGAGCGGTTTGGCGAAGCGGAAGGTGGCCGTTTGCGCGGCTTCGTCCAGCGCGATCCGCGCCTCCCGCGCGCCGCCGGTCTTGCCGGTGAGCGTGGCGCGCGCGAACTTCAGGCCGGCCGCATGCAGGGTGATGCTGCTGGTCGGCGCCGTGAGCTCGAGGTCGATCGCGACCCGGGCGCCGAAGCTGGCGCTGGCCGCGTCCGGCGTCAGCGCGATATCGTAGTGCAGCGGCTGCACGCCGCGCGGCAGCTGGGTGGTGGCTTCGATCGCCGTCTTCGGTTTGGCCGGCGCCGCGCAAGCGGGGAGGGCGGCAAGACCGCAAAAGGCGAGGGCGATGGCGGCGGACATCAGGCGACGGTGCATGGCGTTCTTTCGACGAGAGGTAAGGGGCACGCGGCAGTCTGGAGCCAAATAGTAGGCATGTCAATCTGCTATGATTTACGCAGGCAGCCTATGACAACGACAACGAAGGAGATCGCATGAAACTGTACATCAGCAGCCACGCACCGAACCCGCGCCGGGTGAGCATGTTCATCCTCGAGAAGGGCATTACCGGCATCGACACCGAAGTGGTCGACATCATCGCCGGCGAGCAGCGCAGCGAGCGTTACCTGGCCAAGAATCCTTTAGGCCGCGTGCCCGCGCTCGAATTCGACGATGGCCGCGTGCTGAGCGAAACGCGCGCGATCTGCACCTATCTGGAGGGCTTGCATCCGGAGCCGAACCTGATGGGCGTCGACTTCGAGGAGCGCGCCTTCATCGAGATGGCCGACCGCCGCATGGAGCTGCACTTGCTGCTGGAAACGGCCCAGAGCGCGCGTCACCAGCATCCCGCGCTGGCGGCGCTGGAGCAGCCCCAGTTCAAGGACTTCGGCGCGGCCCAGGCCGATAAAATGCGCACGACCGCGCGCTGGCTCGACCAGCTGCTGGCGCGCCAGGCCTATGTGGCCGGCGAGCGTTTCACCATCGCCGACATCACGGCGTTCTGCGCCCTCGAATTCGGCCGCGGCCTGCTGCGTTTCCGTCCGGGCGACGAGGGGATGGAACACCTGCAGGCCTGGCGCGACCGGATTGCGCAGCGGCCGAGCGCAATCGGCTCGAAATAAAAAAGGGCGGCAACGCCGCCCTTCGCACACCTCCGGATCTACCCCACCCGCCGATACCAGGACAGGCTCCCGCCCAGCGCCTGGTAAGCCCCCGCATGCGCATCACCGGCCGCCAGTTCGCGGTCGATGCCGAGCACGCCGAAGCGCGACAGGCTCTCGTGGAACAGGCGCAGCACGCGCTGGCGCAGCATCGGGCCGAAGTCGGCCAGGGCGCGGCAGCAGATGATGGCCTGGAACTCGTTGAACGAGGCGTCCGTCACCAGGTTGTAGCCGGCCCAGGTGATGCGTTCGCGCAGGCGCGGCAGCAGCGCCGCGCGGCCGCCCTTCACTTCGACATAGTCCGCCAGCTGGCCGCTGCCGCCGGAGCGCTCGTAGTCCTCCTGCAAGGCGGGCAGGGTGGCGGCGTCCAGCGTCGCCTCGCGCACCTCGGCCAGCAACTCGTCGTTGGCCAGGGTCGCGAAGATGTCGGTACGGGCCAGCAGGCCCTCCTCATGCAGCACGATCGCCAGCGTCCAGGCGTCGCCGATGCCGGCGCATTCGGCCAGCCAGACTTTCGGCACGGCCACCGGCCGCAGCGACTTTCCCAGCACCTCGCGCGCCTCCCGCGCCCGTGCCGGCTCGCCGAACAGGGCGACCGGACTGACCGCGAGCGCGCGCAGCAGGGTGGAAGCGGCGCCCGGTTCGTGCAGCACGCGTTCCTGCAGCGCGGAGACCGTCTTCAGTTCGCGCTCGGCCATGACCCCGAGCAGCTTGCGCCTGACCAGCGGCCGGTCGTAGTCGCGGAAATCGTAGCCGTGCCGTTGGCATAACGCCTCCAGCAACAGCTCGATTTCCAGCTCCTCGACCGCCAATGAAGCGGCAAAGGCAGTGAAGGCGGTCAATGCAGCCACACTCGCATCAGCGACAGCAGCTGCGCCACGTCGACCGGCTTGGTGATGTAGTCGGACGCGCCGGCGGCGATGCACTTGTCGCGGTCGCCCTTCATCGCTTTCGC
>Ga0213835_100681_pt1 | contig 28554 bp, 19 predicted proteins | sample SWPATP01_FD_160576 | JGI IMG/M metagenome (GOLD analysis project Ga0213835, IMG submission 160576) | Coastal seawater microbial communities from Marineland, Florida, United States - SWPA TP0 #1 | ecosystem: Environmental > Aquatic > Marine > Coastal | place: USA: Florida | collected 2016-08-05 | reverse complement strand
GGCTTCCGCTAATTCTAAAGCAGCTAATTTCTCAGCCTTGCTCCATGTTTTTCTATGTTTTGTCATGATTATAAAATATAAACTTTTGTAGTTTAGTATTTGTCCAATCAATTAGGGGGCTGGAAAGGTTCAACTAATGAGTGGAGAAATTAAGGTTAAGGTAGTGGAGGGAAGTTCTACTGAATTCTTGGTAACAATTAAAAATCAAGAATTGCTGAAACTTTAAGTTATTGCATCAGAAAACGGACTAACATTACTTTTAAAGGTAAAATTAAATATTTGTTAAAGCAGTAAAGCTTTAATAAATTCAAGTTAATTAAAATATTTAAGTCTAAACTAATAAGACAGAACGACGCACAACTAACCTTCGCAACTATTCTTATATAAATCTAAATGCTACAGTTTGCAGAAATTATTTTTTGGCTCCTAATCATCTTGGTTCTCTACACGTATCTTGGCTATGGAGTAGTGATTACTATTTTAGCTAAAATCAAACAAAAAATAAAACCGGAGCCTCCTTTTAATCCGGATTTTGAACCGGCCGTAACAATGATTGTTGCTGCTTATAATGAAGCCGATTGGATCGTTGAAAAAGCCAAAAACATGCTGGAGATTGATTATCCGAGAGAAAAAATGCAAATCATTTTCGTAACAGATGGCTCAAGTGATGAGACTCCCCAAATATTAGAATCCTATCCGGAATTCACTGTACTACACAAGCCGGAGCGAGCCGGCAAGATTGCTGCAATGGAACGAGCTGTTACGTTTGCTAAAAATCCAATAGTCATCTTTTCAGATGCAAATGCTTTATTAAATAAGCTTTCCGTTAAGAATATAGTAAGGCATTATAATAATCCTGAGATAGGAGCGGTTGCAGGCGAAAAAAGAATAATCGTTGCTGAACAAGATAGTGCTAGTGGTTCAGGGGAAGGTGCTTATTGGAAGTATGAAAGCTATCTAAAAAAGAAAGATTTTGAATTTTACAGTGTTGTTGGTGCAGCGGGTGAATTATTCTCAGTAAGGAAAGATTTGTATGAGCCAGTTGAGCCAGATGCTATTCTCGATGATTTTATGATTTCTTTGAGAATTAATCAGAAAGGCTATAGGGTAGCATACGAACCTGAAGCATTCGCATCAGAGTTACCATCTGCATCAGTAGAAGCAGAATGGACCCGAAAAACCAGAATTGCAGCAGGTGGAATTCAATCAATTCTGAGGCTACTGCCCTTACTTAATCCATTCAAATATGGCAGATTAAGTTTCCAATATGTTTCACATAGAGTACTAAGATGGACATTAGTACCACTTGCTTTAGTTCTTATCGTTTTGTTAAACATACTATTAATTGATTATAAACCATTGTACAATATTTTGATGGTTTTACAAATACTTGTGTTTTCAACTGCAATTGCAGGGTATTTTCTAGAGAATAAAAAAATTGGATTTAAACTTTTATTTATACCATATTACGTTGTTATGATGAATCTAGCAGTTTTTGTAGGATTCAAAAGATTTTTGACTGGTAAACAGACTGTTTTATGGAAAAAAGCTGAGAGAGCTAAACAGTAAACCTACTTCTATGAATTGTATCATTGTTGATGACGAATACATCTCCAGAGAAATTCTGAAACGATTAATTTCTAAAGTTTCAGGCTTGGAACTTGTTGCTGTCTACGAGAGTGCAAGACAAGCAAAATCAATTCTCCATGAACACAAAGTTGACCTTATTTTTCTTGATGTTGAGATGCCTGAATTGAGTGGAATCGATTTTCTTGATATGCTCGACGATGAAATACCCATGATTATTTTCGTTACCTCAAAAGAAGAGTATGCCGTAAAAGCATTTGATTTTGAGGCAGTTGACTATTTATTAAAACCTGTTCAGCCCAATCGTTTTAATCGTGCCGTAGAGAAAGCTCTAGATTTATTTGAAAGTAAACAATCGGTACAAACCGGAATGACCCATTTGTTTGTGAAAAAAGATGGAAATTTGGTCAAAATCAGGCTTAGTAATATCTTGTATGTTGAAGCTGCAGCTGATTATATGATTATTTTTACAGAGTCTGAACGGTTTATCGTTCATACTACTATGAAGGGACTTCTAGAGCGTTTGCCGGAAAATGAATTTGCCCGAATTCACAGAACCTATACCGTGAGATTAGATAAAGTTGAGGCAGTTGAAGACCAAAATGTCATTATTGGTGGGAAAGCATTGTCTATTGGTGGTACTTACAAAAAGGAATTTTTAGCCCAATTAGACCGTCTCTAATTTGAATTCATGGTTTTGAATTGATCTTTCCTAGTTTACTTATATACAAATATTATTTCAGAAGTAGTATTTGGTCAAGTACATTAGTGTATCTTAATAATCAAACATTTGGGATCCAATTCATCGAAAGTAACGTACTTTCTATCGATATTTTTAAGGTAAATCTACATCTATCATCTAAATTAGTTACAGATTTAACTCTAAACTATCTTGAAACCAATGAATAAGATTAGAATACCAATTATTTTAGGTCTGTCATTTATTCTGTTAAGTGCGTGTTGGCAGTACCCTGTAGATTCCGGTCCATTAGATGATACCCCTCCCGGCAATCAACCGACTCCACCACCACCACCGCCGCCAGTTGTGGATGATGGAATACCACTTGGATTTGACTATTCCTCAGTTGATGTTTACAATTTAGCTGTTGATGTTAGTTTTACAGATGGTTCTCCTTATGCTGGATCTGTATTTGAGCTATTCTTCGATAATATTTGTACAAATTCCAATAGAGATGATAGAAGGGTAAAAAGATTTAGAGTAAATAATGAAGGAAGGCATCGAAGTGTTATTGCTATTCCCAAAGGGGTAGAAACCCTCTATTTGTGCCCTCGTTCTAGTGGATTGCCAGTCTCAATACCAATCACTGTTGATCGAGATAGAGAAGAAGCTCGCTTGGTTTACACTCAGGCCAATGCCCCAGGAAACGCAGCCAATGATCATGATGAATTCACAGGAGACGATGTTCGCTTTTATAATAACTATTATCCTTTCAAAACCGGATGGTCAACCTTAATGTATGAAGATAGTTGGCCGCGTTTTGATGATTATGATATGAACGACCTGGTTCTTGATTACAGATTTACTGAAATTGCGAATAAGGATAATGATATCGTTGAGATAATTATGGATTTCAGATTCAGAGCAACCTGTGCGGGTTTCAGTAATGCTTTTGGAGTTGAGCTAAATGTGCCATCCGCAAGAGTAGCTAGCGTTACCTATGCCCAGCAAGGATTGTTTACCGGCCTTGTGAATCTGTTGCCTAACGGTTTGGAAGCCGGTCACGGTGATAAAAGTGTTGTAATTGTTACTGATAATATCACTGAATTTATTCCACAGTTTATTAATTGTGTGAACGGTGGTCCTACACTTCCTCCGGGTGCATTAAGAATAACCATCACATTTAATCAACCAATTAGCAAAAATGAACTGAGAGTTGCTCCATATAAGCCATTTTTGATACCAATCCCAAATGAAAGCAGTTTTCAGGCAAACCGTGGCATGGAAATTCATTTACCAAATATGAGACCAACTGCTCTTGCAAATCTCAGTATTCTAGGAACAAACGATGATGATTCAAGTATTGCTGACGGACGATTCTATCTCTCAAAAGATCGTAGAAACTGGGCAATGAATGTTCATTCCAGAATGGATGTATATCCTGTGCCGAGGGTTAGTATTGTAGAAGCATTTAATTTCTTCGTTCCATGGGCTGAAAGTGGTGGAAAAGAGCATTTTGACTGGTATAGTAATAGACCCGGTTTCAGAAATAATGAAAACCTGTTTAGAGGTAACTAACCTTAATTAAATCGAACTAGTATTTAGGGCTTTGGGAATAATCTCAAAGCCCTATTTATTTTTATCTTTAAGCCACTGAACCAACATTGGTAAATAAAGGAATACGTTGAGTGATTTGAAAAACATCTTCACGGATAAATGTTGCGAAGGAATAAAAATGGCAAATACAGGATAACTTGTTGTAATGGCTACTACACTGGCTATTGCAGCTCCCACAGTTCCATAGATTGGAATAAGCCATAGGTTTAATCCTATATTTACAATAATGATATAAAGCTGAAATACTACATTAATTTTAAAACGACCTTCGGCATACATCCATTTACTCCAACCCATCCCATAACTTAAGACGACAAAAGCCCATATTTTAATAGCTAATAAAAGTCCGGCTTCCCTGAAATCTTCCCCAAAAAGAAATACCATCAAGGGTTCTGAAATAACTGTCAATACAAGCGAAGCGCCAATGGCCATCCATAAAAGGAATGAAAATAAATATTGAAGTCGTTGGTAGTAAACTTCTTCTCCAATTAAACGAGCATTAATGATTGCAGGAAATAGGGATGCAGTAATTACTGTAGGAACCAAAAATGCGGCTTCTAGTATTCTGGAAGCTGAAGCGTATATCCCCACTTCGGCCTCACCAAGAAAAAGCTTGAGGAAAATCTGATCTATTTTGAAATAAATCATGGCCATGGCAGTAATTAACATTAAAGGCCAGGAATCCCGAATCAATGCTTTTGCATAATGCCATTTGAAACGTCCAAAAAAGCTTTCATTGCCTTGCTTACTGTATGCATAGAACAAAAATATCGCTAATGTGAGGATATCTAAGGCATGCACAAGAACGAAATAGAATAGCTCTGCACCGGTAAAGATAAAATATATTTTCAGGAAACCGGAAAGCACTAATTGGGTAATCTTGCAAAGCGAAATAAACTTTGCTTTAACGATGGAGTGAAACCAAGATTCAATTACGATAAATGATTCAGCTGTAATAGTAGCAGCAATAAGTAAAATATAGAAATTGGTTGTAGCGTCATTGTCAGTAAAAGGAAGAATAGCAGCAATTACAACAAATGAGGAAATGCCTGAAGCAACTTTCATCCAAAAACCAGTACCCAGGTAATCTAATTTTCTTTGATGCTTAACAAAAAGCTGTCTAACCATTACTTCCTCTAATCCCAATTTAGAAAATGCTGCAAAAATGCCGGAAAAGGCGAGAGCGTAACTCAATATCCCAAATTGTTCAGGTCCCAAATATCTAACAACATAGATACCAATCAGAAAATTAGAAACGAGTCTTAAAACCTGCTCAACAAATAGCCAACTTGTATTTGAAGCATATTTACGCACCCCTTGATGACTGATAAGTTTTTTGAAGCCATCACTGATTTTATTTATAAATGCCATATTTAGAGTTTGTTTATTTAATAAAAATTAAATAAATTTAATTAAAGAAGTTTAATAAAGTACAATCCATGTAATCCACCAAAATAGGGACATGAGCTTTAGTAAAAAATATATCATACACAATTCTCTGAGGTAAAAGCCATGAAAAAAAACGTTTACTTATGTTTGGCTTCAATGTTGTTAGTAGTTGTTTTGTCATCTTGCCAACCAGTAACAAATTCTGAAAAAATTGTAGAAAAAGAAGGATATTTAGCCTTAAATGTGCCTCAATCTTTTAATTTCTCAACAACTAAAACTAAAGAAGTTGTTTTATCTGCAGCTTCAATTACATCCAATTCTACGATAGTTGAGATTCATAGTCAAAACCCAAAAAGTGGTGCTGCAAGTTTGATGAGGAGAGTTTTCATCCAAAATGGGAAAACAGTTTCCGTAAATTTGAACCTCCCAACATGGACACAGGAATTATGGTTTGTTTCTCGTCAAAATGATGGTATCGTGATTACGCATCAGAAACATTTAAATCAAACAGTAATCGTTGTAGATTTGTCAGAAGTTGGACCATTACCAACTGATTTACTGAACTCAACACAAGCTGTAAATGTGGGTGGTTGCAATATAGGATGCGACGAATTTGTAAGTGGTAGTGGGTTAACTATTCGGGATGGTCGAACATATTGTGTAGAACAGGGGGATGTATTAAGTGGGACAATTTTATTTGAAAATCAGGGGGGGGCACTAAAAGTATGCGGCATAGCGCAGCTTTCAAATGTGAATGTAAATGGAAATCCTGGTCAGATTGAGATTCATGTTGAAGATACCGGTGTGTTTCAGATTACAAATTTAAATTTAAATAGCAGAGATGCGCTATTAGTAAACCGTGGCGTGCTTCAGATAGCTAATGGGTTAGCATTCAACTATCGATTCGAAAACTATTCAGAAGTCAGCCTAACGGTATTCAATGTGAATTCAAATAATGGACTTTTCTATAATTACGGAGTACTCAACGTAGCCGGAAATCTAAATAACAGTAACTTTGTCCATAATATGGGCACTATTAATGTGTCGGGTAGCTTTAATAACAATTCAAACTCTACGTTGATTAATGAATGTTCAATTATAGCCACGGGGCATTTCCATCAGAATGCTATTCTCGAACATTATGGATACATAAGAGCAAACGGAACATTCTATGTACAACAAGCTGGGGCCGGTGTTTCTAATGTGTATGGTCATTCTCTGATAGAAGCAGGTGAGCTATATATCAACAGGAGTCTCACCGCACCCCAAACCGGAACGTATGCAAGATTAAATATTAAAAATGATATTCAAGTTAATGGTGGTGGCAGTGTAAGCGGTTTAATTGATTTATGTGTAGAGCTGGGTATCATTCGGAATTTAGGTTCTATAAATAACACTGTAACATATTGCGAGGCAATGATTCCAACTACGGATTGTAATCCGGGTTCAGGTTCAGTCGGCGGGCCGGGTGGTGGACATCCTAATCCTGATGATGAATTCCCGGATGACCCTGATCGGAACTTTAATAATCACTATCCGGCAAAAGGTATATTTGGAACGCTCGCTTATGAAGATTTATGGCCGACTTATGGCGATTTTGATATGAATGATCTCGTAATAGGGTACAATATAAACGAAATCACGAATATCAATAATCAAGTGGTTGATGTTGAACTAACGTGCGTTATCAGAGCTCTTGGGGCAGGAATGGAAAGTGGATTTGGAATAGAATTGCCTATAGCAGCAAGTAGAATTGCAAGCGTTTCAGGTATGAGACACACAGAAGGCATAGTGTCAGTAAGTTCAAATGGAACTGAAAATGGTCACAATAATGCGGTCATTATACTTTGGGATAATAGTGCTTATGAAATGGGAATGTTCGTGAACACCATTAATCCTGCGAATCATGTGCAAGAAGACACCATTTTTGTTCGAATTACGTTTGTTCACCCTGTCGATCCATCAGAATTGGGAGTCGCGCCATATAAACCATTTATTTTTGTGAATGGTGACAGGACGCATGAAATTCATTTACCCGGAAATGCTCCAACAATGTTGGCAAACACAGATCTTTTTGGATTGCATGATGATGATTCAAAGCCAGCCCAAAACAGATATTACAGAAGTAAAGATAATTTGAATTGGGCAATAAATATTCCGGTTGAAATTCCATACCCAAGAGAAACAATAGATATAACTCAGGCATATCCATTTTTTGCTCCATGGGCTGAAAGTGGAGGAGAATTATACCCTGATTGGTATTTGGATCTCCCCGGTCACAGAATCAGCAACAGGCTTTACATAAAACCATAAGCAAAGAAATTCTTATCTAATCTTATTGAAGGAGTCGCCTCGGGAGGGGCGACTCTTTGTTTTTACTTTACAAGAAGCATTTTTCTGGAAAGTTGAACACCTTCACTAGGAACTGTCAAACGATAAATATATAGCCCGCTTGATAAATTAGATGCATTAAAATTTGCTTCAAAAATTCCGGCCTGATGCCAACCATTCACCAAAACCGCTATTCTCTGACCAATTGAATTAAACACTTCAAGTGTTACTTCGCTAGAATTAGGAAGAGCATATCTAATGATAGTAGTAGGGTTGAATGGGTTAGGGTAATTTGGAAATAATGTAGTCTGCATTGGAACTTCATAAGCATTGTAATCTTCAATTGATACAAACTGCTCTTTTGAAACTTGAATATTTCCTAAGGAAATTTCTGCTCTAGCTCCTGATGCAACTCCAATGTGGTGGTATATCCATCTAATTTGCACATAAGGAAATCCAATCAATGATTGAGGCAATTTGACATTAAAAAAGTCTTGTGTATGGCCTGCAGTTTCGTTTCTTAAATATTCAATAGGATTTCCATTATTATCAAGGATGTCTGAAAATGCAGTTATAGTACCGACTCTACCCTGTAAGCGTAATCCATAAATTCTTAGATTTGGTTCAACAGTACCCGCTGTAAAGTTTACATAAACATCGTTCACATTCAGAGTATTTAATGCAATAACAGCTGCGCCAACGTCTCTTCCTCTTCCGGTATTAATAAAAGAGATTCCATTTTCCTCTAATCCGGTAATTCTTGTTCTTCGGGTTAACCTGTATGGAAAGCCAATATTTGGTTCATCATCAGGATGATATTCCGAAATAGGAATTTGATAAGGCTCAACCATTTCACTTGACAGAATTGGGTCTGAAGCAGCAGTTTGCTGAAATACCATGTGTGGAGGGAAGCTTCCTTCTGGCTCATCCTTACTCCAAAAATTGAACTCAAATATTCCTGCTGAAAGATCAAATGGCTCTGGGTTCATTTCATCTGCTTCGAATGTACTAAGCTCAAAAAGCGCAACAATTGTGTTTAAGTTTGCTGGGTCAACCGTAATAACAGGATCATTACTGTTATGACCTTGCCAACCTACAAATGTATAGCCTGCTTCAGCAATAGCTTCTAAACGAACTGGTATTCCCGGAAAGTAAGTCGCATTAAATGGATAAGGATTTTGATTTATGCCAGGAAATGAAGGTGAAAGGAGAATGGTATTTAGTTTTACAAAACCAGAATTTGGTATATTTATATCAACGGTAAAGTTCGTTGTAGCCCCAAGGTTGAATCGACTTACAATTTGTTGATAAATATGTTCTGGTCGCTGAATAAAATAATTGATAAAATTATTAACACTATGTTCCCAACTTTCAACAGAAACTGGAGTATGCCATCTAAGGATATGCTCTTCCATTTCTGGAGCTAATGTAGCTTTAGCCTCTTCAATTATCGGTGTTGTGAACTCTGGGTTAAATACCGTATGAATTCGATCACCAAATCTGTTTATAAAATCATTTTTGAAAGATTCATTATTTAAAAGAGCTCTGAACAAATCATTCTTCCATCCGTCTTCAAATAACAGGTTCAAGGTTTGATGGTCAGCTAGATGGTAATTCCAAAATCCAACATCTAAATCATTGATAAGCCATCTCCATCGACCGTCTTTTGCACCCGCACCCGGAGTAAACTCATTTCTAGATCTATAAAGACGAACATTTGTGTGTGGCCAATCAGTATTTGAGCTATACACACCCATTACAAGTTGATCAATGAAATTATCCACATCAATTAAAGTGTGGACATGATCAAAATTTTCTTGTATTGATAGGTCATTGTTTTTCACGAAATCCATCATTCCATCGTAATGAACTCTATCACCTTCATCAATAAAGGGGCGTTCTCTGCTAGCAATGTTCAATAAATCTAGTTGCCCTTCTTCTATACCATATTTTAAATCAAAAAAGAATCTATCATAGCGGTCTCTAAGGTTAAAAATCCCCCAATATTCGCCATTCAGAAATTTTATTACAGGTCGGTAATCCTGAGTTTCAATGTTTACGCTTCTGTAAATCCTATGTCCAATAGCATCTCGCATCATCCCTCTAAAAATATCTTGACCTGCATTCCTCAAATGTAATCTATTGAAACGCTGTTGAGTTTGATTTTCAAAAAAAGCATAATTGAATCTTGTTACCCCATATTCACCTCTTGAATATAATCGTACACTTTTTCTTTGATAAGCTCTCGAGAAATTTCCTTGAATTCGCATTCCGGCAAAATGTCCAAAACCTAATTCTCCATTAGGCTCAAAAAATTCGAGGTGTATCTTTCTTTCCCATTCATGACCTCTTTGAAAGTAGTTTCCGGTAAATATTTGATTTTCATAGTGAACACCCGGAACCATAATCCCTTGATTGAAATCAAATAGTCCTTGTGGGTCTGAAATTATAGAGAAAATAGGCAGTGTGTATCTATTAACTCCTTGTGGATCAACAAAATATGTTCCGCCTCCCATGCCAGACATCTGACCAGAATTGTTAAAGCAAGCAGCTAATATAGCATGTGCTTTTTTGACTTCGCCTTGAGGAGGCTGCCAGGTATATTCATTATTCTGCTCCATATTCAAGCGAATTAGCGAAATAACATTAGGATCTCCGACTCTGTCATTTATTTGTAGCGTTCCTTGTAATAGAGTAGCTGCTGAATTTGACGGGTGAGGGTCGCTGCCATTTTGGGTAATCCACACATTTGGATATTCAGCAGGACAACTAATAGATAAGCTAAATGAATTAATGTAAAACCCTGGTTCATGTGAAAAAGTAGGAGTACCATCCACAGCATAGCTCAAAGTGGCCATTAGTGAAAATATAATCAATAGGTTAACAATCAGCTTCATGAAAGGCATAGATATTTGGTGCATAGTTTGTTTAAAAAGTGACAAAAATAAAGAATTTTATACATTTTAGTTTGTTTTTTTTAACAAATGATTTAATCAAAAATTAAAGCTATTTTTACTTCTTACTTGATTTGCTAATTATTACGCAACCTCAATAAATTTGAAACTTTTAATCTTACTCAATTATTTTTTGTATGCCAACTAACAGAACTCTTACCATTTTAAAACCAGACTGCGTTCGCAAAAACCTACAAGGCGCTGTTATTAAACAAATTCAAGAAGCCGGTTTTAAAATTGTTGCAATGAAAATGATTCGTTTAACCCCAGAAACAGCCGGTGGATTTTATGAAGTACACAAAGAACGTCCATTTTACGGAGAACTTTGTGCATTCATGAGCTCAGGACCATGTGTGCCGATGATTTTGGAAAAAGAAAATGCTGTTGCTGATTTCAGAACCTTAATTGGTGCTACTGATCCTGCTGAGGCCGCTGAAGGAACAATCCGTAAGCTTTTTGCTGACAGCAAAGGCGAAAATATAGTCCATGGTTCAGATTCTGACGAAAACGCAGCTATTGAGAGTGCCTATTTCTTTGCGAAATCGGAAGAAGTTGCTAACCTAGCCTAATTCTTCGAAGTAATGTACAGAATTTATGCCATCATTTGGCTTACGCTATTCTTCTTAGTTGCCTGCTCCGATTCTGTACAATCTGAACATCAAAAACCGGATGGTGTTGATAACGAACACCGTCCGGTAATTACCGGAGCTGCCCGTCTTATTGAATCCTACTTAATGGAATTAGAGGGTAAAAACATCGGGCTTGTCGCAAATCCAACCGCGAGAATCAATGATACACATCTACTTGATACTCTTTTATCCCTCCAAATTAATATAACCGCTCTTTTTGCTCCTGAACACGGGTTTAGAGGAAATTTACCAGCCGGTGAAGAAGTAAAAGACGGCTATGACGTCGAAACGGGACTCCCTGTTTATTCTCTTTACGGTAGAACCCGAAAGCCAACTACCGAAATGCTGGAAAATATTGATATCCTCATTTTTGATATGCAGGATGTTGGTGTTCGATTTTACACCTACATTAGCACGTTGGGCTTGGTTCTTGAAGCAGCTTCCGAGCATGATGTAGAAGTATGGGTGCTTGACCGCCCTAACCCTTTAGGTGGTGAGTATGTAAGTGGATTTATGCTAGAAGCGGAGTTTACATCTTTTGTGGGGATGTTTCCCATTCCGGTTGCACATGGACTCACAATTGGGGAAGTAGCAAAAATGATTGTGGAAGAAGGGTGGATGGATTTCTCCCAAAAGCCCTCCCTTCGAATTATCAAAATGGAGCATTGGACTCGATCTATGATTTGGCCTGATACCGGATTGTCTTGGAGGGCACCATCCCCAAATTTACCCCATTTCACGAACGCGTTGGTTTATCCGGGGACTTGTTTCATTGAAGGTACAACAATGTCAGAAGGGCGGGGCACTTCAGATCCCTTTATGATGGTTGGAAGCCCTGATTTGGCGGTGCCTGATTTGGTAGTTACTGATCTTATGCGCAGATATCCGGTTTTGTTAGAGCGTATTGAGTTTACTCCGGTTTCAATTCCAGGGGTGGCAACATCCCCAAAACATGAAAATCAATTGCTACAAGGATTTCGCATTACTCCCCAAACATTAAATCCTACTGAATTAAGACCGGTAGAGTTTGGTCTGGAACTGACTCGCGAAATGCTTCGGTTTAGTCCATCCTCCCGAACAAATCGATTCATGTATAACTTAGCGGGTACCAGAAGAATTGATGATTTCTTAGCCTCAGACAAGCATCCCGTCTATTTCTGGCAAGAAGATATTGAAGCCTTTAAAAAGCTAAGAGCAGATTATTTGTTGTATTAAGTTCGATGTTATTGATTATCCCATGTTAAGAATGGGTACACCTTCCCCAAAGTGTTAAAAGAAGTTTTCTGATCAGTTCAAGTGTTGTATAGAAACTGAGTTTCCTTAATTTAGTGATTCATTACTCACTAAAGGGATATTTTTATGAAAACGCTCTTCTTATCAGCCATACTTTTTTTCTTGGGATGTACTCTCGTTCAATCACAATCGCCTCAAGATGTTTGGAAACCGGATGCCGATTACAAATGGGATATTAATGGAATTCAATGGGAAAACTGGCCGACAAAAGAACTAAGTTTTACCACAGATGAAGGCACATGGATGAATCTTGATGTTAGTCCCGATGGCCGACATATTGTGTTTGACCTACTTGGTAATATTTACATTATGCCAATCACGGGTGGGGAAGCGACTCCTCTAAGAATGAATCAAGCGTATGAAATTCAACCGAGGTTTAGCCCTGATTGGAAATTTATTTCGTTTACGAGTGATGCAGGAAATGGCGATAATATTTGGGTGATGGAAATAAATGGCGATAATCCTCGCCAAATCACAAAAGAGGATTTTCGCTTGTTAAACAATGCCGTTTGGACTCCCGATGGCGACTATTTCATTGCACGAAAGCATTTTACTTCTACACGCTCGCTTGGTGCCGGCGAACTTTGGATGTATCACCGAACAGGCGGAGCTGGAATTCAACTTGTTGCACGTCCGAATGATCAGCAAGATTTAGGGCAGCCCTTTATGTCGCCTTGTGGCCGTTATGTTTATTACAGTCAGGATGTCTATCCTGGAGGATTCTTTCAGTACAATAAAGACCCGAATAGCCAAATTTATGTCGTTAACAGATACGATCGTGAAACAGGTGAAATCAATCGTATAACCGGTGGACCGGGCGGTGCAATTTCTCCAACAATTTCACCTGATGGAACCAAAATGGCTTTTGTAAGAAGAGTGCGAACAAAATCAGTAATGTTTATCAGAGAATTGGCAACCGGGAGAGAGTATCCTGTTTATGATCAACTTTCAAAAGATCAACAAGAAGCATGGGCAATTTTTGGTCCCTATACCAATTTCAACTGGACTCCAGATAGCAAGCATCTCATTTTCTGGGCTATGGGGAAAATCAACAAGCTCAATGTAGAGACGTTGGAAGCTCAAGTAATTTCTTTTACAGCAGAAATAAATTACACTTTAGCTGAAGCCGTCAGATTCGAATATGACCCTGCTCCGGATGAGTTTACCGTTAATGTAATTCGTCATGCAGTCACATCCCCCGATGGAAAATTATTGATTTTCAATGCAGTAGGATATTTGTGGAGAAAAGATTTGCCGGATGGGAAACCAACACGACTAACACGCTCAAATGATTTTGAATTTGAGCCTACCTTTTCACCTGATGGCAGAACATTAGCTTATGTAACCTGGAGCGATACCGAAACCGGTTCTATCAGGACCCTCGACTTAACCCGTAGAAATGCTACTCCACGTCAAATTACATCCCAAAGAGGAATTTTCCGTGAGCCATCGTTTTCTCCTGATGGGAAAACCCTTGTGTTCAGGAGGGAGTCAGGCAATAATCATCAGGGATTTTCTTATGCGGTTAACCCAGGAATTTATGTGATGCCTGCAAATGGGGGCGAGAAAAAATTCATTTCAAGAGCCGGAAGTGAACCACGGTTCAATGCTACCGGTGATAGAATTTTCTATTTAGGGGGAAGGTATCTCGCTCGAGAATACAGAAGCATGGATTTGCACGGACATGACCACAGAACACACTTTAGGTCAACGTATGCTAATAACTTTGTTCCAAGTCCGGATAATAAGTGGATAGCATTTAATGAATTGTTCAATGTGTACATCGCACCGATGCCACTTGCAGGCACGGACATCACCCTTAGCGCAAATACGCGTTCAATTCCGGTAACTCATGTGGCAAAAGATGCCGGAATCAATCTCCATTGGTCATCTGATAGCAATACGCTGAAATGGACACTTGGCGAGGAGTACTATACAGTAGCTTTGAAAGATGCGTTTGATTTTCTCAGAACAGAGTATCACGAAGGTAAAGAGTTGCCATTGGGTGAAAATCAAGGTATCCGAGTAGGACTCACTCTTCAAACAGATAAGCCAACGGGTATGGTTGCACTAACGAACGCAAAAATATTGACGATGGATGCCGAAAGTAGTGTTATTGAAAATGGTACTGTAATCATTAAAGATAATCGTATTGAATCGGTTGGAAGTGCATCTGATATTTCAATTCCATCAGGAGCTTACGTTATAGATTTGAATGGTAAAACCATCATGCCGGGTTTGGTGGATGTACATGCTCATATCGGAAATTTCAGAGATGGATTAAGTCCGCAGCAGCAATGGGAGTACTTTGCTAATCTTGCTTATGGAGTTACTACGGTTCATGATCCATCCTCAAATACAGAAATGATTTATACCCAATCCGAAATGGTTCAAGCCGGAAACGTGGTTGGACCACGAATTTTCTCGACAGGTCGTATTTTGTATGGGGCTGATGGTGATTTTAAAGCAGTGATTAATTCCTTAGATGATGCTCGTTCTGCATTAAGAAGAACGGCCGCTTACGGCGCAATTTCCGTGAAAAGCTACAATCAACCTCGAAGAGATCAGCGACAAATGGTGCTTCAAGCTGCCCGAGAAATGGGGATTCTTGTTGTTCCTGAAGGTGGGTCAACCTACACTCACAATATGTCCATGATCATAGATGGGCATACCGGAATTGAACATAATATCCCTGTTTATCCATTATACAATGATGTTCTTTCCCTTTGGGAAGCCACCGAGGTCGGATATACCCCAACATTTGTGGTGAATTATGGAAGTGTTAGTGGTGAGTTTTATTGGTATCAAAACACCAAAGTATGGGAAAAAGAACGATTGCTTACATTTACGCCTCGATCCATCGTTGATTCTCGTTCTAGGCATCGCACTATGATTCCAAATGAAGAATATGAGCAAGGACATATCCTTACAGCGGCATCCGCTAAAGATCTGTACGATAGGGGAGTGATTACCAACATGGGCTCTCACGGTCAGTTGCAGGGTTTAGCTGCACATTGGGAGTCATGGATGTTTTATCAAGGTGGAATGACTCCGATGGAAACGCTTAGAACCGCAACGATCAACGGAGCGCGTTATATTGGAATGGACAATCACATTGGGTCGATCGAAACAGGAAAACTGGCTGATATCATTGTAATAGATGGTGATCCTTTAGAAAATATCTTTGATACTGAAAATATAGTCTATACTATTTTGAATGGTCGTATTTACGATGCAAACACAATGAATCAAATTGGCAGACATCAAACCGAACGCTTACCATTTTGGTGGGAAAGGGATGGTTATGATGCGCGTTTTGATTTCCATGCTATCACAGAAACAGATGGTACACCTGGATGTGTTTGTGGAAGAGGTCATCAATAATAGTTGAAAATAAATGGAAAAATGTCTAAATTATGATAGACAAAAGTTTAAATAAATCTATCAGGTTATGACAGACTTTCTAGAAAACGAAACGGTAGAAGATGTAGCAATCCGCTATAATGTTCCACAATTAAACCCATTCGATCTCTTTCTAAGAGCGCGAAGTGGCTTGCCTACATCTGTTTTCTTCGACTTGCTTAATCTTACCGGGTTAACACAGCCAGAATTGGCATCCCTCTTAGATGTATCTGCAAAAACAATTAACAGATACCATCAAGAGGGTAAAAAACTCAATGCTTTAAATAGCGAGCAGGCTCTCAAAATGATTCGGCTCTACCAAAAAGGTGTAGAAGTTTTTGGTACATTGCAAGCATTTAATGCATGGTTGCGCAAACCTGCTTATGGGCTGGGTAATGAGGTGCCTTTGCGTTTTCTTGAAACTTCAGGGGGTATAGATCTTCTCTTCGAAGAACTCATTAGTATAGAATTTGGCTCATTAGCCTAACCTATGGTTGTTTACAGAATTACTCTTTCGAAATGGGCTGGAATTTTACGGGCGTCCGGCTTTCCAGCACGATGGAATTCAAAGGGGTATTTTGTAATCTATACAGCCGGATCGAGAGCATTGGCTTGTTTAGAAAATTTAGTTCATCGAAGCGGTGAAGGGCTGAATGATACATTTTCCGTTACTGAAATCTCCATTCCTGAATCCATTTCGATGATTACAGTTCACGCTAATCAACTTACTGCGGGTTGGGATTCTCTTTCAGGTCAATCAGAAACACAGGTCATTGGGAATAATTGGATTCAAGTAAATAAATCGGCAATATTGATAGTTCCTTCTGTAATTATCCCCGATGAATTTAATTATTTGATTAATCCTGCACATTCCGATTTTAGTAAAATAGAGGTAACTTCTGTGAGTCCATTTAGATTTGACCAACGATTAAAGTCATAAACACTCGATATGCCTCAGATAATTATAAAAAGAGAAGAGGATGTTTTTAATAGTTTCAGACGATACAAAGTGTATCTGAATGATGATCTAACCGGTGTTTTGTTTAAAGGTGATACTATCACTAGAATTGTTCCGGAAGGAGAGAATTCCATTCGTGTACGAATGGAATGGTGCGGTAGTGGAGAAAAGAAGTTTCTGATGGCAGAAGATCAGATAAAAGTGTTCGTAATCAAAAGCATTGATAACCCTCGTATTATCAATAGCTTTGTAGGTTTTCTTTTAATTATATTCTTCATATTTCCTCCCTCTTTTCTAGATGTACCTTGGTTTTTTAATTTCATTTTAGTCTTAAGTGCAATTCTTCTTATTATTTACAATCTTACGTTAGGAAGAGATGATTTTTTAAGCGTTGAAGAAATAATCAATGATCCTGAAATCAGCCGGAATGAGACCAACCAATAATTGCCAGATGATTTTTATTAAATTTAAAAAATCATTTCGCCATTATGAATGTAGTTTAGTATCTTTAACTACAATCAAAAAAAAAATATGCGTTTAATCTCAAAATTTACATTTTCGGCTCTTGTCATCTTACTCTTGACAGCAAATACTTTATTAGTTCAAGAGTTTAAGGCAGAGATTCCCGATACTTCGAGAAACGAGATTCACCTTCGTTGGGTCGTTCAGGAATCTCCTAATACAATGCATTATACCCTAAAGCGGAAAATGGTTCGTGATATTGATTTCGTTTTAGTCAATAATATACAGGCGATAACAAGTGGCACAGCTCCAAGAGAATATATTTACGTTGACAGAAACGTGTTTAGAAATAATTCGAACTCAGAGCCTGTAATGTATGAGTTGTTTGTGAATTATACAGATGGAAGTAAAGAACTACTAGGACAAACAGAAGTTAACTACTCTTCTACTGCAATTAGAAGAACCTGGGGGAGTATCAAAGCAATGTTCCAATAAATTATGGAACAAAAGTCTTTTGATGAATTAATAGTGTTAATGGATGACCCAAGAGTCAGGAGAACTCTTCGGAGAATTTCCTATGAGATTGCGGAAAACAATCAATCCTCAGATAATTTGTATATTTGTGGCTTAAATTCTAGAGGACATAACATTGCCGTTTTACTAAAAAAATATGTTGAAGAGGCTGGAAGAGGATGTGCGGATGTCATTAAAATCCAATCGAGTTTAAGATACAAAGAACAAAAAAACAATATACCTGATTTAACTGGTAAGCATGTTGTTTTAGTGGATGATGTTATTTTTAGTGGAAAATCTATGCTAAGATCATTTGGTTTTTTATTGAAGAAGGGCGAACCTTCAAAAATTGAAATAGCAGTTTTAGTTGATAGAGGACATCGAATTTATCCTATAGAACCAACTTATACCGGTTTGCATTATCCCACAAAATTAAAAGAACACGTTCAAGTGAACATAACTGATAATACAGATGAAATTCGAGTAGTCTTAAACTCAGATTATGGTTTACTTTTTAATTACTAAACTTTACTAACAGTAATCAAACGAAACTCTCATGAAAAAAATATTACTATTAGCAACATTACTTATTTTCATTACTGGACTTTCAACTGAATCCGTAGCAGGTAAATACTCTATGAAAGACTCAGATTTGATTGCTCAAGCATCAAAAGATCCTGGAACGTGGGTATTAAGTTTCAGAGGTGGACTTAATGGATCTCAGGCAAGTTTCAGAGATTGGCAAGGTGGTGGTGTTAATACTCTTGCATTAACCTCATCTGCTGTTTTTCAAGCTGCATATCGCCAAGGACATTTCGGATATAGCCACTTAACTAATCTTCGTTACGGTCAAGCAAAAATTGATGGGGACCATCGGAAAACAGATGATCTTATCAATGTGCGTAATCAGTTCAGATATTTCTTTCCTAACGAAGCATGGAGTGGGTTACTAGATATCAATTTTCAGACTCAGTTTGATATTGGTCGTGATAGAGATAACGTACTTCTAATCTCAGAATTTATGTCGCCAGCTTACATAACAGAGACGTTGGGTATTACCTACAAACCGGCAAGTTTTTTTAATGCCAGTTTTGGTTTGTCTCTCAAGCAAACGATTGTAAATAATACAACTTTATCAGAGAGATACGGTTTAGCAGCTGGGAAAAATTTTAAAAACGAGGCTGGTGCTACGTTCATTCTGAATTATCAGCAAGATATCTGGGAAAATGTAAGACTTACTTCATCTTTGGAAACATTCACTAGCTTTAACCAAGTAGTTGATCGTACTGACTTCCTCTTCTCAAATGAGTTAAGTGCTTCAATCAACAGGTACCTTTCAACTAACTTTCAGTTTGTGATGCTTTATAATGCTGATGTTATCGAAAAAATTCAAATGAAGCAGGTTTTATCAGTTGGTCTAACCTATCGGTTTCTATAAAATATGTACAAAGATTACATCCCTCTGATATCGAAATGGTTTGATGAGATATCTATAAGAGGAGAAAAAATTCCTACAGAATATGGTCAGGTTTCTGCAATGAAGCCTGACCATATTCATTTAAACAAACTGCTTTCTGAGTTTATCTCAAAAATGCAAGGGAACTATCCGTTTCATAACCCTGAATATGCCGGACAAATGCTGAAACCTCCTCATCCGGTGGCTTGGTTTGCCTATACTTTGGCAATGAGTATCAACCCTAATAACCATGCTCTTGATGGAGGTCCTCCTACTTCTGAAATGGAAAAAGAGGTCATAGGGTGGATTTCTGAAATGTTTGGTCTCCCCAAGGGTTCATTAGGTCACCTCACAAGTGGGGGTACTGTTGCAAATCTTGAGGCACTTTGGATTGCTGGTAAGCTGCATCCCAATAAAAAGATTGCATTCACTGAGCAAGCCCATTATACCCATAAACGCATGTGTGATGTATTGGGAATTGACTACAAAATCATCGATTATGAATTTACAACTAGACCAAATGACAAGATTGAGAAATTATTGGCAGATGTTGGAACAGTGGTTGTCACAATGGGAACAACAGGGACCGGTAGTATTGAGCCGCTAGATAGAATTAGTAGAATTTGTAAGAATAAAGGCATTCGAATTCACGTGGATGCAGCCTATGGCGGATTCTTCAAGCTAATAGAGGATGAGTTAAAGCATCAATTAGATTGGAAAGCTATATCTAAAGCTGATAGTATAGTAATTGACCCTCACAAGCATGGATTACAACCCTATGGTTGTGGATGTGTTTTATTTAGAGATCCATCTGTTGGAAAATTTTATAAGCACGATTCCCCTTATACATATTTTTCATCAAATGAACTACATTTGGGTGAAATTACATTAGAATGTTCTCGAGCCGGCGCATCAGCGGCTGCACTATGGTTTACAATCAAGGCTTTGGGGCTTCATAAGAATGGTCTTATTGGTCAAGGTCTGTTGGCATGCGTTAAAGCTGCACGAATATTTTCAGAAGGAATTAGAGAATCAAAAGAATTTGAAGTTTTAAGTGAACCTGAAACGGATATTGTCTGCTACTTTCCTAAGTTTGATTCAATATCGGAAATAAGTAAGGCTTCTAAAGCTATATTTAATGATGGGATGGTGTCAAAGGATAACAGGCTTTATTTATCCTTGTTTAAAGTTAACAGTAATCAATTCGGAATAAGTTTTCCTGAAATAATTATTGATGAGCCTGTAATTACCATTTTACGTAGCGTATTTATGAAACCATCACATGTTGATTTCATTGATGAAATGATTAAAAGACTTCAAAATCTTAAACGACAAATCAATTGAAAATAATTACTGTTATTTTTAAGTATAGACCTATATATTAAAAGTTTACAGTTAAATAATAGTTTAAGTTCCATAATGAAAAATATAATAATTGCCTCCATTACTCTTATAATTTCACTTTTTTGCTATATAGAACAAGCGAATGCTCAATATGATGAGGAGAAATTTTATAGAGTAAAAATCAGCTTAGATAGAGTTGATATTTTAAAAGAACTCGATTTACTTGGAGTTGCTGTTGATCATGTTCACATTGAAGGTTTAGAACATAGCCATAATCACAAAAACTTTAATAACTATGACCATCAACATACAAATGGAGCAATTACGGAGTTATCAGGTTGGGAACTAAACCAAATGTTGAATAACGGATACTCATTTGAAATTTTAATTGAGGATATGGCCACCTTTTATGAACAACGTTATCTCAATGAAATATCGATGATGAGCAAAAGTGAAATTTTAGCTAAATCAGGAGCTCCGTTAAACTTCAATTTAGGTTCAATGGGCGGGTTTAAAACTTTTGCAGAAGCTGTAGCTTCATTAGATCAGATGAGATCACTTTATCCTCAATTTGTTAAAGAAAAGGAGTCACTTGGGAAATCCATCGAAAATCGGGATATTTGGGTAGTTTGGCTTGGAACAGATTGGGACGAAACAAAACCTAAAGCTCTTTATACTTCTCTAACCCACGCGAGAGAGCCGAATAGTATGATGGCGGTTATTTATTATATGTGGTGGTTGCTAGAAAATTATGAAACCAATGAAACCGCACGTTTTATCTTAGATAATCGTCATTTAGCTTTTGTGCCTGTCTTAAATCCGGATGGATATGAACACAATCGCATGACTAATCCTAACGGAGGGGGCATGCATCGGAAAAATCGCAGACCAGTGGGTTCTTCTAATGCAGGTGTAGATTTAAATAGAAATTTTGGACCTTTTGATTTTTGGAATCATCCAAACGGGGGGTCAAGTGATTTTACAGGAAGTGATGTATATCGTGGTACAGCACCATTTAGTGAGCCAGAAACTGCTGCTTTAAGATCTTTGGTTGAAGCTAATTCATTTCGGACAGCGTTTAACTACCACACATTTAGTAATCTTCTTGTTTATCCTTATGGTGCTTTAAACAGGGTTACTATTGATAATCACATCTTTCAAGGTTATGCAATTGAAATGACGGAATTTAATGGATATGTTTATGGGACGGATCAAGAGACGGTTGGATATAATACTAGGGGTAATTCAGATGATTACATGTATGGATATGAATTCGGAAACCCTCGAAACAGAAGAAATGTTATTGCCTATACACCGGAAGTAGGATCTTTTTCTGATGGGTTTTGGCCGGTACCATCAAGAATTATACCTCTGTCGCAAGAGAATGTGCACCCTAATAACCTACTCGCACTCTATGCAGGACCTGAACTAAGAATACCTGAAACAATGACCCCCGAACCATCCATAAGCACTTTAGATGTGGGTACTTCAAATTTCTTGTCATTCGAGTTTTTTGAAATGTATAATTATGGAAGATTTGATATGAAGAATGCTGAGCTAATCCTCACAAGCAGTTCAGAATCTGTTATAATTTTGCAGGAATCAATTCCAATGCCTGTAATTCAAGCTGACAAAACGTTTAATGGAAGTACAGATGCTTTTTTAATTGAGTTTACACCTGATGCTATTTCGGGTGATGATGTATTCTTTGAATTAGAATTCCGTGTTCCTTGGATGCGTCAAAATCCAATCTGGAGTTTTACTTTCAGTACCGAGGGGGTTCCTACAAATGGTGAACGAAATTTTGATGATATTCCAATTGGAGTGAATCTGTATCAGAACTATCCGAATCCATTTAATCCTGTAACACAAATTAAATACACATTAAATAGAGCCTCCGATGTGCAACTAGAAATTTTTGATATAACTGGAAGATTGGTTCAACAACTTGTGAATGAACGACAGACTGCGGGGGAGTATAGAGTTTCTTTTAATGCCTCAGAGCTAGGGTCAGGCGTTTATATCTACAGATTACAGTCCGGTGAATTCATATTGTCTAGGAAAATGACAGTTATAAAATAGTTATCAGTGCTTCGATTTTTCGTTGAGTAGGAATGAATTGATAAAAAAATAAGCTTATCAAATAAGAATATTCGATTTAACAACTGTAAATACCTAGCAATATCAATGTCTTAAATGAATAAGATAAACTGTGTGGATAACTTTTTCTTTACTTCCATGCACAAACAGCTTTATATTTGAATCCGCTCAAAAAACAGATAAATATTTGAGCAATTGAAATAATGAAATCCAAAGAAAAAAAGTCAACATTTCATCAAATTTATTTGACAAATGCACTCAAAACTTCTTATCTTTGGAATCTGCAACGGAAACGGTAGTTGATGTTGTGGTTGATCTTTGACGTGGTGACGTTTTTTTATTAAATAGACAGAAGATCGCATAGCGAGGCCTTTAGAAGATTTCGGCTGGGAATGCTCACGTTTATTCTTTTATATGAAGATACAACGGAGAGTTTGATCCTGGCTCAGGACGAACGCTGGCGGCGGGCTTAACACATGCAAGTCGCAGGGGATTTGGAGCTTCGGCTCTGATGAGACTGGCGCACGGGTGAGTAACACGTAAGCAATCTGCCTACAGGAGGGGGATAACTTCGGGAAACCGGAGCTAATACCGCATGATGCAGCGGGGCCGCATGGCCATGGTTGTTAAAGCCTTTCGGGGTACCTGTAGATGAGCTTGCGTTGCATTAGCTAGTTGGTGAGGTAACGGCTCACCAAGGCGATGATGCATAGGGGGTCTGAGAGGATGATCCCCCACACTGGCACTGAGACACGGGCCAGACTCCTACGGGAGGCAGCAGTGAGGAATATTGCGCAATGGGCGAAAGCCTGACGCAGCCACGCCGCGTGCCGGAAGACGGTCCTATGGATTGTAAACGGCTTTTGTCAGGGAAGAACCGGCTGGATTCGTCCGGCTCTGACGGTACCTGATGAATAAGCACCGGCTAACTCCGTGCCAGCAGCCGCGGTAATACGGAGGGTGCAAGCGTTGTCCGGATTTATTGGGTGTAAAGGGTGCGTAGGCGGGTCTTTAAGTCTGGGGTGAAATCCTGCGGCTCAACCGTAGAACTGCCTCAGATACTGGAGATCTTGAGTATGACAGAGGTCGGCGGAATTCGTAGTGTAGCGGTGAAATGCTTAGATATTACGAAGAACACCAGTGGCGTAGGCGGCCGGCTGGGTCATAACTGACGCTGAGGCACGAGAGCGTGGGGAGCAAACAGGATTAGATACCCTGGTAGTCCACGCCGTAAACGATGTATACTAGGTGTTGGTCCCTTTGGGATCAGTGCTGCAGCTAACGCATTAAGTATACCACCTGGGGAGTACGTTCGCAAGAATGAAACTCAAAGGAATTGACGGGGGCCCGCACAAGCGGTGGAGCATGTGGCTTAATTCGATGCAACGCGAAGAACCTTACCTGGGCTAAATCACATTGGAAGATTCGGGAAACCGGATTGCTCTTCGGAGCCGGTGTGAAGGTGCTGCATGGCTGTCGTCAGCTCGTGCCGTGAGGTGTTGGGTTAAGTCCCGCAACGAGCGCAACCCCTATGGTTAGTTACCAGCACGTAATGGTGGGGACTCTAATCAGACTGCCTACGCAAGTAGTGAGGAAGGTGGGGACGACGTCAAGTCATCATGGCCCTTACGTCCAGGGCTGCACACGTGCTACAATGGTTGGAACAATGGGTGGCTACCTCGCGAGGGGATGCTAATCTCCAAATCCAATCTCAGTTCGGATCGCAGTCTGCAACTCGACTGCGTGAAGTTGGAATCGCTAGTAATCGCGTATCAGCAACGACGCGGTGAATACGTTCCCGGGCCTTGTACACACCGCCCGTCAAGCGATGGAAGTGGGGAGTACCTGACGCCGCCGCGCTAACCTTCGGGAGGCCGGTGTCCAGGGTAAGACTCATAACTGGCGCTAAGTCGTAACAAGGTAGCCGTACCGGAAGGTGCGGCTGGATCACCTCCTTTCTAAGGAGAGCGACCTGGTCGGAAGACTAGGGGCCTGCTGTGCGATGTTCTGTCTGTTTACCCTGAAAGTGCCTAAGCGCTGGGGCAGTGATGCTTTTGGCCGGGTGCTTTAAATACCGAGGGCTTGTAGCTCAGGTGGTTAGAGCGCACGCCTGATAAGCGTGAGGTCGGAGGTTCAACTCCTCCCAAGCCCACAATGGAATGATTATTGACTAGTGTGTAGTGATTAATGTGATTAATCATTATTCATTAATCACTATTCAATCAAAAATGGGGCTATAGCTCAGCTGGCTAGAGCGCCTGCCTTGCAAGCAGGAGGTCGTCGGTTCGACTCCGTCTAGCTCCACACGATCTGCTTCGAGCGCATTGAGCGTCCGCTCGTCGGTTTGACTCCGTCTAGCTCCGCAACAGGGATAAAAAAACGTAACAACGCGATAAGATACGGGCACGCATGGTGGATGCGGTTCGGGGTTCGACTCCCCGGTGCTAACTAGGTGAGATCTTTGATTTACTGAGGTAATAAACACAAACAAAGCAGAGCGCCGGGCGCTTGTTGAGCGGCAGTAGAAGCTCAACGGGATGCACCGGCACCAATAGGCGTGCGCATGTGGAACGAGGCTGCTGCACAGGTAGCCGCGACGCATGTACGCGAAGTTAGAAAGGGCACACGGTGGATGCCTTGGCATGCAGAGGCGATGAAGGACGTGTAAAGCTGCGATAAGCCATGGGGAGCTGCAAAAAAGCGTAGATCCATGGATTTCCGAATAGGACAACCTCATAGATCCCCCGAGTAATCGGGGGAGGCGAACGCCCCGAACTGAAACATCTAAGTAGGGGTAGGAGAAGAAAACAATAGTGATTCCCCAAGTAGTGGCGAGCGAACGGGGAACAGCCCAAACCGGTCGGGTTACGGCCCGGCCGGGGTTGTAGGACCACAAGGTCGTATCATGAAGGCGAATGGAACGGTTCTGGAAAGGCCGGCCACAGCGGGTGATAGCCCCGTACGTGAAGCCTGAGTGAGCGTAGTGGTATCCTGAGTAGCGCGAGGCCGGTGAAACCTTGCGTGAATCTGCCGGCACCATCCGGTAAGGCTAAATACTCCTGCATGACCGATAGTGAACAAGTACCGTGAGGGAAAGGTGAAAAGAACGCCGAGAAGGCGAGTGAAATAGTACCTGAAACCGTGTGCTTACAAGCGGTCGGAGTCCGCCTTTGGCGGATGACGGCGTGCCTTTTGCATAATGAGCCTACGAGTTGCATCTGTTGTGCAAGGTGAACCCGCTCAGCGGGGCAGCCGCAGCGAAAGCGAGTCTGAATAGGGCGCGAAGTACAACGGAGCAGACGCGAAACCACGTGATCTATCCATGGCCAGGGTGAAGCGCCGGTAAGACGGTGTGGAGGCCCGAACCCGTTGACGTTGAAAAGTCTTGGGATGAGCTGTGGATAGGGGTGAAAGGCTAATCAAACGTGGAGATAGCTCGTTCTCCCCGAAATATATTTAGGTATAGCGTCTTACCAAGCCTACCGGAGGTAGAGCACTGATTAGGCTAGGGCCCTTCACCGGGTACCAAACCTTGACAAACTCCGAATGCCGGTAGTGTGATGGAAGGCAGTCAGTCGCAGGGTGATAATGTCCTGTGGCGAGAGGGAAAGAGCCCAGAACACCAGCTAAGGCCCCCAAATGATGACTAAGTTGATCAAAGGAGGTTGGGTTGCTTAGACAACCAGGAGGTTGGCTTAGAAGCAGCCATTCCTTGAAAGAGTGCGTAATAGCTCACTGGTCGAGCGACCCGGCGTCGAAAATGATCGGGCATCAAGTCATCTGCCGAAGCTGTGTGATTCCGAGTAATCGGAATCGGTAGGGGAGCATACTACTCAGCGCTGAAGGTGTGACGGCGAGTCATGCTGGAGCGAGTAGTAGCGAAACTGTAGGCATAAGTAACGATAAGAGGGGCGAAAATCCCCTCCACCGAAAACCCAAGGGTTCCTGATCAACGCTAATCGGATCAGGGTTAGTCGGCTCCTAAGGTATCCCCTGTTTAGCAGGGCTAGCCGATGGGAAACGGGTTAAATATTCCCGTACCACCGACACGCGTTAACCTAAGGCGTGACGCAGAAGTGACACCTGCGCGCCGTGACGGAATACGGCGTTGAAGGCTGTAGGCTGTGGGGTAGGCAAATCCGCCCCACTGAGGCTAAAGGCTGACAGTACCCAGAGGCTTCGGCCGAAGGGATAGTCAGGGTAATCCAGCTGCCAAGAAAAGCGTCGTAGGTTGTGTGTGGGTGACCGTACCGTAAACCGACACAGGTGGGTGAGGAGAGTATCCTCAGGTGCTCGAGTGATTCATGGCTAAGGAACTCGGCAAATTAGATCCGTAACTTCGGGAGAAGGATCCCCCCAGCAATGGGGGCGCAGTGAAAAGGTCCAAGCGACTGTTTAGCAAAAACACATGTCTCTGCCAACTCGCAAGAGGAAGTATAGGGACTGACACCTGCCCGGTGCTGGAAGGTTAAGGAAGGGGGTTAGCGCAAGCGAAGCTCTTAACCGAAGCCCCAGTAAACGGCGGCCGTAACTATAACGGTCCTAAGGTAGCGAAATTCCTTGTCGGGTAAGTTCCGACCTGCACGAATGGTGTAACGATTTGGACACTGTCTCGGCCATGAGCTCGGTGAAATTGTGGTGCCGGTGATGACGCCGGCTACCCGCAGTGGGACGAAAAGACCCCGTGAACCTTTACTATAGCTTTGTATTGAATTCGGCTGCACCATGTGTAGCATAGGTGGGAGACTGAGAAGCTGCGATGCCAATCGTGGTGGAGTCACCGGTGAAATACCACCCTTGTTGTTGCTGGATTCTAATCCGCCGGTTGGCGGAGACAGTGCATGGTGGGTAGTTTGACTGGGGCGGTCGCCTCCCAAAAAGTAACGGAGGCTCACAAAGGTTCCCTCAGCACGGTCGGCAATCGTGCGGTGTGTGTAAAGGCATAAGGGAGCTTGACTGCGAGAGATACAGCTCGAGCAGGGACGAAAGTCGGTCTTAGTGATCCGGCGGTTCCGAATGGAAGGGCCGTCGCTCAAAGGATAAAAGGTACTCCGGGGATAACAGGCTGATCTCCCCCAAGAGTTCATATCGACGGGGAGGTTTGGCACCTCGATGTCGGCTCATCGCATCCTGGGGCTGGAGAAGGTCCCAAGGGTATGGCTGTTCGCCATTTAAAGCGGTACGCGAGCTGGGTTCAGAACGTCGTGAGACAGTTCGGTCTCTATCTACTGCGGGCGTAGGAATATTGCGGAGAGCTGCCTCTAGTACGAGAGGACCGGGGTGGACGAACCGCTAGTGTACCTGTTGTGGCGCCAGCTGCATCGCAGGGTAGCTATGTTCGGCCGGGATAAGCCGCTGAAAGCATCTAAGCGCGAAGCCCACTCCAAGATAAGTATTCCCCTAAGAGCCCTGGAAGATGACCAGGTCGATAGGCGGCAGGTGTACGCACGGTAACGTGTTCAGCCAAGCCGTACTAATTGCTCTTGAGACTTCACATCCATACGCCGCTGCCCTGGCAGCCTCGTTCCAAGTGCACACCCTAGGCACTGCTTTGCACCCCTGTGTTTATTACCACACCCCCCTAAGATACTCACCCCCTTTTTGATGAGGTGGCTCTGGCGTGGAGGCCACACCCGTTCCCATCCCGAACACGGCCGTTAAGCTCCACTGCGCCGATGGTACTGCAACCGCGGAAGAGTAGGTCGCCGCCTCGTCTTTTTTATTACACCAAAACTAACAAGCTCTGATTAACAACCAGAGCTTGTTTGCGTTTACAGAATGGGTAGATTATTAACCACTCTATAACAGAGTTGAATTAATTTGAACGTATTGCCTCATAC